>OBLK01000103.1_pt1 | contig 32950 bp, 27 predicted proteins | sample 1518871 | NCBI WGS metagenome assembly OBLK01 (sample SAMEA2464837, study PRJEB22497) | soil metagenome | biome: Grassland; feature: Farmland; material: Clay | place: Australia | collected 2013-02-01 | depth 0.8 m
GACCAGACGGGAGTGACCGCGGAAACGCTGGGTCACAGCCTCATGACCCAGTTCGAGGGTCTCGAGTATCGCTCGGTGACTTTGCCATTTGTGTCGAGCCTTGACAAGGCCGAGGAGGCCGCCCGGCGCATCGACCGCGCCGCGGTCGAGGACGGGATGAGCCCCATCGTCTTCAGCACCATGGTGCAGGACGAGCTGCGCGACGTGGTGCGGCGCTCGAACGGCCTGTGCCTGGATTTCTTCGCCGCGTTCGTCGGCCCTCTGGAGCGGGAGCTCAACACCCGCTCCACGCACCGCGCCGGCCGGGCGCATGGTATCGCGAATCCGATCGCCTACACGGCGCGCATCAATGCCACCAACTTCGCATTGGCCAACGACGACGGCACGGGCGGCGATTATGCGCATGCCGATGTCATCCTGGTCGGCGTGTCCCGGTCCGGCAAGACGCCGACGTGTCTCTACCTGGCGCTGCAGTACGGGGTGTTCGCGGCCAATTTTCCGCTTACCGAGGACGACCTGGAGTCCGGCCGCCTGCCGCAGCGCCTCGAGCCGTACCGCGGCAAGCTGTATGCGCTCACCATCAAGCCCGAGCGGCTTCAGCAGATCCGCAACGAGCGCAGGCCGCAGAGCCGCTACGCATCGCCGCAGCAGGTGCGCTACGAGCTGCGGGCCGCCGAGGCGCTGTTCGCCCGGCAGGGCGTGCCTTCGATCGACACCACCGAGTGCTCCATCGAGGAGATCGCCAGCCGCATTCTCAACACCACGGACATCGAGCGGCGGCTGCGCCCGTGATCTGAAGCGGCCGATCCGGGCGCCCCGGCCCGGGCCGGGGCGCCGGGCACATCCCGTGCCAGTGGGGGCATGCTTCGGGGTTATTTTGCACGAAATTTGCAGGCGCAAAACCGCGCCACGGCGGCTTGCACTGTCACCGCCCTCGGTTATAGTCGGGGCGATGCTCAATGACACACTGACACGGGTTTCCTGGCGCGCGCGGCCGCGCAGCTTCGTGGCGCTCATGGGATTGTACGAGAGCAATTTCATCCGCCTGGGCTGGCTGGCGGGAGACCTCGCGCGCCTCTCGGGCACCTGCCGCTCGCACGTCGAGGGCGATTGCGATCTGTTGCTCACCGTTACCGAGCGCTCGCCCTATACCAGCATCATCCAGCTCACCTACCTCATCCCGGGGGCGGGCGGTCCGATGCGCTGCCCGGACATGCGCTTGAGGGTCTATCACGACGCCCGCCTGGTCGAGGCCGGGGATTGGGCGGTGTGCCGGGCCCCGGCAGCCTCCCGGGCGGGAGCGGGAATCGCAGAGCGTGAACTGCATCAGCGTTGGACCCGCAATATGATGTTAAATAAATGGTTGGAGTACTGCGCGGAGCGGGGGCACCGCTTTTCGGCGACTGCCTGATGTGATGCGGGCGGCGCCTGCCGCACCCTTCATGAAGGCATTTCGACAACTCGGTTTTCTCAAGCTCACTGTCGCACGCGAGGCCGCACCCGAAGATCATCGGGTCCTTGCGCTTTTCCGCAATCGGGCGGAGCTCAAGAAGGCTTACGGCGACCTGCGCGAGGAGATCGATCAGCTCAGGGATCGCATCAAGCAGCAGGAAGGCATGACGCTTCGGGTGCAGGAAATCCTCGGCACCCTGGAGAGCCGCCTGGGCATGAGCGAGACCGCCTACCCGGCGCTGGTGTTCTACCAGCTGCGGCGCCTGTGGCGGTGCGGCCACGAGCATCTCGGGCGCTTCTGCGCGGAGCTCACCACTCAGCGGGACGAGCGTGAGCGGCGGGCGCACCTGGCCGAGCACAACCGCTGCCAGTTCGCCAAGAAGCAGTCGGCCGAGCAGCTGCTGCGCATGGCCCGGCAACTGGCCGAGCACGAGCACGAGCGCGTGCAGGAGCTCGAGCGGCGGCACGCGCAGCTGCATCGCTGGTGGCATTTTTTCAAGCGCCGCGGGCTGGAGCATGCGCTCGCACATGCCCGCGCCGGGGTGGATGCCGCCGAGGTATCGCTCGGGGCCGCCCGGCAAGCGCTCGCGGAGGTCGCGGCGGTGCCCATCCCCGAGTTTCCGGGGCTGTCCCTCGAGGGCCGCCGTGCCATCAATCTCGCGGTCATCGCCTATGCGGAGGTGCTGTGCCTGAAGCTCGCTCCGATGCCGTTGCTCGTCATGCGCGCGTGTGAGGCGGCTTCGCACCGGGAGGTGATCGATGTCTACGGCTCGCGCAGCGAGTGCGAGGCGCTGATGAACCAGATCGAGCGGGCCCAGGCGCGCTTGAGGCCGCACGCGAACCTGAGCCAGGAGATCAAGCAGCGCACCGAGCGGTTGCGGCCGTTGGCGCGCTACCGCGACCACGAGCAGGATGCCATTCCCGTGGCCGAGTTCCTGGCTTCGGACACCGATGCCGAGGTGACCGGCGCAGGGCCCATGGCGGGCGTTCCCAACGTGCTGGCCGAGAACACGTGGAACATTCACAGCGTCCTGCTGCGCTGAGACCCGCTAATGGTGCGGGAGCAGTTTCGCGGTTTGTTCGGACGGAAGCGGTATGCCGTCGAGACGGATCATGTCGACCATGACGTCCTCCGCCTGGTCGAGCACGACGTCGGGGATCTTGTCGTGCTTGCCGCCGATCTGCTTCGCGTTCTTCAGCGGGGGTAACTTAAGGGCCGCCCGCCGCTCGTTGTCGAGCGCGAGCAGTTCCTTGTTGTCGCGGGAGCGCTCGGCGCGCCGCGTGGCGATGTTCAGCGAAACCGTCTGCTGAGCCTGCATCGCTTGAATGTCCTTGATATCCGCGACCAGCCACCGGTAGTTGGGATCGCGCTTGGCCCGGGCGGCCTGCTCGACATCGAGCCGCGCGATCGAGGGGACCGCCGAGAAGCCCGTGGCGAGCTGGAAGGGCACTCCGCGGATGCGGTCGTACGGCAGGGATCGCGGTAGAGCGCTCTCGCCGACCTGCTTCGGATCGATGGCCGAGGGCAACACCACGTCCGGAAGGACTCCGCGATGCTGGGTGCTCTGACCCGTGATGCGGTAGAACTTGCCGATGGTGACCGTGATCTGGCCGTCGACCGGCTGGCGCCTCCAGTTGTCGAGCGGGATGAGGTTCTGCACCGTGCCCTTGCCGAAGGTGTTCTGGCCGATGATCAGGCCGCGGTGATAATCCTGGATGGCGCCGGCGAAGATCTCGGAGGCCGAGGCGCTGTAGCGATTGACCAGTACCGCGAGCGGTCCGGTGTAGACCGGGCCTTTCTCCGGGTCGTCGAGCACCTCGATGCGCCCGGTGCGGTCGCGCAGCTGCACCACGGGGCCATGCTCGATGAACAGGCCCGTCAGGGCGGTCGCCTCCGGCAGATACCCGCCGCCGTTGTCGCGCAGATCGAGGATCAGGCCGTCGATGTGCTGTTGCTGGAGCTTGCGCAGGAGCCTGAGCACATCGCGGGTGGTGCTGCGGTAATTCGGATCGCCGGCATTTTCCGCCGCGACATCCTCGTAGAAGCTCGGAACATTGATGATGCCGACCCGGTAGGTACGGGCGCCGCGGTGCAGGACCTTGAGCTTGCTGTGCGCTTCCTGGGCCTTCAGCGTGATCTTGTGGCGGACGAACGTCAGCACGTGCTCTTTTGCGCCGGGGTGGGTTCCCGCGGGCAGGATCTGCAGGCGCACGGCGGTGCCGGCCTTGCCGCGGATCAGCTGCACCACCTTTTCCAGCCGCCAGCCGACCACGTCGGTGATCGGACCCTGCCTGCCTTCACCCACACCGGTGATGCGGTCGTTGGGCTTGAGCGTGCCGGCCACCGCCGCGGGCCCCCCGGGGATGATGTTCATCACGGTGACGTAGTTGTCGATGAGCTGCAGCGAGGCGCCGATGCCCTGGTAGTTGAGGCTCATCTCGATGCGGTATTCCTCGGAGTTCATCGGCGAGAAATACGTCGTGTGCGGATCGTAGGTCCGTGCATAGGCGTTCATCACGTCCTCGAACACGTTCTCGGGCGTGATCTGGTCGACGCGCCGGATCACGGCCTTGTAGCGCGCGCGCAGGATTTTCGCCGCCTGCGGCCAGGTCTTGCCGGCGAGCATCAGAGACAACACGTCGTTGGTGACGCGATTTCTCCAGAGCGCGTCCATCGCCGCCTGGCTGGCCGGCCACGGCGCGTGCTTGCGGTTGAAGTCGTAAGTGGCCTTGGTGTGGAGGTCGGGCTCTTTCGCGAGCAGCCCGATGGCGTAGTCCATGCGCTCGCGGTTGCGCTGCTTGAAGCGCTGAAAGATGAGGAACGCCGGATCGAGCCGGCCGGCCTCGATCAGGCTGGCGAAGGAATCGCGGTATTTCGACGCCTGCTGCACGTCGCTGGCGAGGAAATAGTCGTGCTCGGGATCGAGGAAGTGCAGGTACCGGTCGAAGGTGAGCTGCGAGAAGCGGCTGTCGATGGGCAGCGGGCGGTAGTCGCTCTCCTTCAGGATGTGCGTGACCTTGCGCGCGGTGGCGCGCTGGCTCGAGGTCGGGGCGAGCGCCCCGGGGGGCAGGCTGGAGGCGCTGGCCGGGTCGCGCAGCAGGAAGAATGCCGCGACCAGCGCGAGCACTGAGGCGCTCACGGTCAGCCAACCTAGGGGATGGCGCAGGGGCTTGATCATCTTCACGGTGCTCGCGGCGTTCCTTGGGACATTGAAATCCGGTGTGGGGCCAGATGGCGCGGAGGGCAAGGGCCTTCAGTCGCGGGGAAAGCGCCGGATCAGCGCCAGCCACAGTCTGGCGGCACAGAGCAGCAGCAGCGGTCCCACCGCGACGATCCAGTACCCCGGAGAGCCCCGGAACAGCCCCGCAAAATAATCCGCGAACAGCGTCAGCGGACCGTATCCGGCGCCGGTATCGCCATGAGTATACGGCCCCAGCGTCCAGTGCCCGGCGATCCAGATGAGAAAGGGCATCAGTCCCAGGCCGAATGCCAACGCGCCGCCGGCGAGCACCAGCTCACGCCGGGTGCTACCCAGACCGGCGGAGGGGGCGGGTGTCTCGGTGTGGGACTCCATGAACGGCAGTGTAGCAGGCCCATCCGGCCCGAAAGTAGGCACATCGGCAAAGAATGGCCGCCTCCGGCCGCAGAAGTTCCGCGCTCCCGTGAAAAGGCGACAGGCATAATGGCGTCCATGAACGAAATCAGAGCTGCCGTCATCGGCGTCGGCTACCTGGGCCGATTTCACGCGCAGAAATACGCACAGTCCGGTCACTGCCGCCTCGTGGCTGTCGCCGATGAGCGACCGGAAGCCCGCGAGGCGGTTGCCGCCGAGGTCGGTACCCGCGCCGTGGCGGACTACCGGCAGCTTCTCGGCGAGGTCGATGCGGTGAGCATCGTCACACCCACGCCGGCGCACTTCTCCATTGCCCGGGATTTCCTGGCCGCCGGCGCTCACGTTCTGGTCGAGAAGCCGATCACCGAGACCGCCCGCGAGGCGCATGAGCTGATCGAGCTCGCCGCCGCGGGCGGGCGCACCCTGCAGGTGGGACACCTGGAGCGGTTCAACTCGGCCATCCTGGCCGCGGAGCCGCATTTGCGAGCGCCCAGATTCGTCGAATGCCACCGCCTGGCTCCCTACCGGGAGCGCGGAACCGACGTGAACGTGGTGCTCGATCTGATGATCCACGACATCGACCTGGTCCAGACCATCGTCGCGGCGCCGGTACTGACCATCGACGCGATCGGCACCCCGGTGTTCTCCGATGCGATCGACATCGCCAACGCCCGCATCCGCTTCGCCAACGGCTGCGTGGTCAATGCCACCGCGAGCCGGGTCAGTCTCAGGGTGGAGCGTAAGATGCGCATATTCGAGGACGAAGCCTACCTGTCACTCGACCTGCAGCAGAAGATCCTGACCCTGATCCGCAAGCGCGAAGGCGCCGGGACACCGGGGCAGCTGCCGGTGCACATCGAAGAGCAGAGCCTCGAGCAGGGCGATGCGCTCAAGGCCGAGATCGAATCGTTCCTCGAATGCATCCGCACCGGGCGGCCGCCGGTGGTCAGCGGCGAGGATGGCCTGACGGCGCTGCAGACCGCCATGCGCATCACCGAGCAGGTCAACGAGTCGCTCGCCGCCCGCACATTGATGGAGGCCAGAGCCGATGTCTGAGGATCCCGCGCACTTCCGCCACACCCCCCGCCCGGTGACCGTGGCGGCCCTGCAGATGTCCTGCGGCTGGGATGCGGATGCCAACATCGCGACCGCCTCCCGCCTGGTGCGCGAGGCGGCCGGCCGGGGCGCGCAGGTGATCCTGCTGCCCGAGCTGTTCGAGACGCCGTACTTCTGCATCGAGCAGGACGTGCGGCACCTGAAGCTCGCGCGATCGCTGGAAGAGAGCCGTGCCGTGCGGCACTTCAGCGACGTGGCGCGCGAGCTCGGGGTCGTGCTGCCGGTGAGCTTCTTCGAGCGCTCGGGGCCCGCCTATTTCAATTCCATCGCCATCCTCGATGCCGATGGGCGCGCGCTCGGGGTGTATCGAAAGTCACACATCCCCAACGGCCCCGGCTACCAGGAGAAGAACTACTTCAGTCCCGGCGACACCGGCTTCAAGGTCTGGAATACGCGCTTCGCCCGCCTCGGGGTCGGCATCTGCTGGGACCAGTGGTTTCCCGAGGCGGCGCGCGCCATGGTCCTGGGCGGCGCGGAGCTGCTGCTGTATCCCACGGCCATCGGCAGCGAGCCGCCCCCGGCGCTCGCGGTCGATTCACGCGAGCACTGGCAGCGCACGCAGCAGGGCCACGCGGCGGCCAACCTGACGCCGCTCATCGCCGCCAACCGCTATGGCCTGGAACGGTCCCTGCAGGACCCGCAGGGCCTGTACATCCGCTTCTACGGCTCCTCGTTCATCACCGATGCGCTCGGCGCCAAGGTGGCCGAGGCGCCGCGGGAGGGCGACGCCGTGCTGACCGCGACCTTCGATCTGGAAGAGACCGCGAGGCTGCGGGACAACTGGTTCGTGTTTCGCGACCGGCGTCCGGACCTTTACGGTGCGCTCGTCACTGTGGATGGGCACCGTGCGTGAGCGGCGCCAGGGGTAGGGTGGCGCTCATCGGCGCCCGTGCGGCCCGGGGACTCGACGAGGATATGGCGCCGCTCGCCGCGGCGTTGAGGGAATGCGGCCTCGCGCCCGATGTCGTGGAGTGGGACGATCCGGCCGTGCGCTGGGAGCGGTATGACCTCGCGCTGCTGCGCTCCGCGTGGGACTACGCCGATCGCCTCGAGCAGTTCCGGGACTGGCTGGCGAGCGTCTCGAGGCAGACGCGCCTGCACAATCCGCCGGCCCTGGTCCTCTGGAACACCGACAAACACTACCTTCGCGAGCTCGCCGCGCTCGGTATCCCAACGGTGCCGAGCGAGTTCATCGAGCCCGGCGCGGATCCGGCCGCGGCCGTCGAGGCTTTTCTGGGCAGGCACTCGTGCGCGGAGCTCGTTGTGAAACCCTCCGTCGGAGCGGGGTCGCGCGGTGCCCGGCGGCTCTCACGCACCTGCGCCGCCGAGGCGGCCGCGCACGCCCGTGCGCTGTTGGCCGCCGGACGCAGCGTGCTGCTGCAGCCTTACCTGGCCGATGTCGACCGGGACGGCGAGACGGCCCTGCTTTACTTCGCGGGGCGTTTCAGCCACGCCATCCGCAAGGGCGCCCTGCTGCGCGCGGGGGAGGAGCCCACGCGCGCGTTGTTCGCGCCCGAGCACATCGTGCCGCGCGAGCCCACGGAGGCGGAGCTGCGTGTGGGCGACAGGGTGTTGGAAGCGCTGCCGGCGGGCGGACGGTCCTCGGGGATGCCCCTGTATGCGCGGGTGGATCTGCTGCGCGACGGGCAGGGGATGCCCCGGGTGCTCGAGCTCGAGCTGAACGAGCCGTCGCTGTTTCTCGGCTATGCCGCGGGGGCGGCGGAGCGGTTCGCGCGCGCGATCGCCCGGTTGCTGTAGCCGCCGGCGCGCCCGGCTCAGCCCGTGAGGTATTTCCGCCGTGCGGCGGGCGCCGGCGGGGTGTACTGGTACATCCAGGTCTCCGACAGCGCCTGTCCGTCCAGGGACAGATACAGCCTCAGGTCGATCGGCTGATCGGCCTGCCCGGGCACCAGGTCGAACATGGCGCGCCAGCCGCCGATCGGCGTGAGCGGCCGCGCCGAAACGAGCTGCGTGTGGCCGCTCGATGTGCTGATCACCGGCACCACCTTGTCGTCGGGCGCGAGCATCTTCAGATCCCCGCCGACGAAATCGACCACGAAACGCCACGAGAACTGCGTGCGCGGTTGTCCAACGATGCCGCCTATGCCGTCCCGGGTCGCCTCCACATGCGCGAGCGGCGGACCGAAGGGATTGCTGCGGCACCAGTACATCCGGTATCCGTACTCGTACACTCTGCCCGGCACGACCTCCCCGGCGGGGTTCCAGAACGCCACGATGTTGTCCATCGTCTCGTCCAGGGTTGGAATCTCCACAAGCATCACCGCGCCCTTGCCCCAGCCGGTTTTCGGCTGCACCCAGCAGCACGGCCGCCGGTTGTACCAGGCGCCGTCGTCCTGGTAGTCGGCGAAGCGCCGGTCGCGCTGCATCAGACCGAAGCCGCGCGGATCGTCATCCACATAGGAGTTGACCCGCAGGACAGCCGGGTTGGTGAGCGGCCGCCAGATCCACTCGCCCGCGCCGGTGTGCATCTGCAGGCCGTCGGAATCATGGATTTGCGGCCGCCAGTCATCGCTTACGCGGCGGTCGTTCTCGCCGACCAGGTACATGCTGGTGCCCGGGGCGATGCCGAGGCGGGCGATCTGCCGGCGCGGATACAGCGTCAGATCCACATCCATCACCAGCGTGTCGGCCATGTCGATGATGAAACGATAGGCGCCGGCGACGCTCGGGGAATCGAGCAGCGCATACAGGGTCAGCAGTCTCGAGCCGGGCGCGGGCTTTTCCAGATAGAAGGCGACGAAGTCCGGGAATTCCTCCGGCCGCGCCATTCCCGTGTCGATCGCGAGCCCCCGCTGCGACATCCCGTACTGGCCGCTGCCGTCGACGGCGCGGAAGTACGAGGCGCCCTGAAACACCGCGCGGTCGTCCACCCAGTCGGTGTGAAACAGCACGTTGAATCCCGAGAACCCGAGGTTGTGCGGAATCTGATCGGGCTTCAGTCCCGATTTGCCGTAATCGAACAGGCTGGGATCGAACAGGATCTGGCGTGCGCTGCCGCCCTCGAGCACGTACATCGACACGGGGCGTTTCATCGTGAAGCCCGGATGATCGAAACGAATGCGGAAGTACGCATTCTTTCCGTACCACAGCGCGCGCTCGGGACGATAGGTGATCGACTCCCACTGGTCCCAGGTGAGATTCGCTATGGCCGGCGGCAGCGCCGGCACCGGCTCGCTGTACATCGACAGCGCCATGGAGCGCGCACGACTCTTCAGGCCCTCGAAGGAGAAAGGCGCGGGCGCGCCGAGCTGCGTGATGCCTCGCTGGTGCTGCGGCGGCTTTTTCTTGCGCGCGAAGTCCCATGGCCAGGGCGCGACGGAGGTTACGGTGGCGGCGCCGGCCTTCCTCAGGAAACCGCGTCGATTCATCGGGTCATCCTCTGGTCACGTCTTTGCCGGAGACATCACCCGCCGCGCCATTCGGTCTGGGTGCGGTGCTCGTTCCGGGCGGCGTCGCGGCGGACACCGACGTAGCGCAGCGGCTGGGCTTTCATCGGCAGCGGCGCCAGCTCCGGCACGCGCGCAGGCTCGCGCCCAGGCTCGCGCGCAGGCGTCCCGGGCACGTCCGTGCCGTGGCGCAGCCGCTCCTGAAGCGCCGCAAGCTCGACGGGCGGATCGGTCTCCTCCGGGGTCAGAAACAGTCCCCGCCGGCGCGCCCACCGTCCGATCCTCACGCGGCTCGTCAACATCGTCAGCGGTACCGAAAGCACCATGCCGGCGAGCACCGGCAGCAGCCAGCCGGTGTAGCGCGGCGCCAGCTCGAGGATGAGCGCGCCCCAGGTCATGCCGATGATCACGTGCCATTTGTGCCGCCGCAGCGCCTCGAGCCAGCCGATACCACGATCGCCCCGCTCCTGCGCGCGCCACGCGACGGGCCTGCCGGCGAGGATGCTGATGACGAAGGTGGTGTGGAACAGCATCATCGCGGGCGCGAGCAGCACGCTGTAGAGCTGCTCGAGCACGAGGCTCGCGACGAGGCGGCGCGCGCCGCCGAAACCGGCGCGAAGCGTGCGATCGCGGATCGCGAGCACTGCCGCGAGCACCTTCGGCAGCAGCAGCACCACGCCGGTGAGCGACAGCAGCGCCACGATCTGCCCATCCCGGTAATGCGGCCAGTTCGGAAACAGCGCATGGTGGCCGGGCATGAAGTACTGGTGACCGTGCAGCGCCTGGAGGATGACCACGCTCGAGCTGAGCAGCAGCACGAGCAGCCACAGAGGTGAGGCCACGTACGAAAGCACGCCGGTCACGAGGTGCACCCGGCTCAGCCAGTGCAGGCCGCGCGCCGGGAGGAGGCCGAGATGCTGAAGGTTTCCCTGCGCCCAGCGGCGGTCGCGCGCCGCGTAGTCGATCACATTCGAGGGAACCTCTTCCCAACTGCCGCGATCGCCGGGCAACAGCCAGACCTCGTAGCCCGCACGGCGCATGAATGCCGCCTCGACGAAGTCGTGGCTCAGGATCTCGCCGCCGAGCGGCGGCGAGCCCGGCAGCGGCGGCAGATCGCAGTGGGCGGCGAAAGCCTTCAGGCGAAGGATGGCGTTGTGGCCCCAGTAGTTGCTCTCTCCGAGCTGCCAGAACGCCAGTCCGCTCGCGAGCAGCGGGCTGCTCAAGCGGGTCGCGAACTGGATCAGGCGCGCGAACAGGGTGTCCCGGCCCGCCGGCAGCGGCAGGGCCTGGATGATGCCGACCCTCGGATGCGCGTCCATGAGCCGCGCAAGCTGCACCATTGCCGTGCCGGACATGATGCTGTCGGCATCTAGAACGATCGTGTACTCGTAGGCGCCGCCCCAGGTGCGCACGAAGTCGGCGATATTGCCGGCCTTGCGACCGGTATTCTCGCTGCGCCGGCGATAGAAGATCCGGCCGCCGGCGTCGTGGCGCGCCACGAGCTGCGCCCAGGCGCGCTCCTCGGCGGCGGCGATCCGCGGGTCGCGGGTGTCGGAGAGAATGAAAAGGTCGAATGCGGCCTGCTCGGGCAGCAGTGCGATCGAGGACCAGATGACATCGAGCCCGGCCGCGACCCGCGTAGTGTCCTCGTTGTGGATGGGCATGACCACCGCGGTGCGGCTCGCGAGCGCCTCGCCGACCGCTCCGGCGCCGAGCATGGCCGGATCGCCGCCGCGCAGGCGCACGACGAAGCCCGCGACCGCGCTCCAGAACGAGCTGGAGATCCAGACGAACAGGACGAAGAACAGCGCGAGCCCGATCCAATCGAGATCGCTCACGCCATTCGCCTGCAAAATGTCCCACATCATCGCCGTCGCCGCCGCGCCCGTGAGCAGCGTCAGGCCGAAAAACAGCGTGCGACGCCGGCGCGCCGTGCCTCGCAGGCCGGCGGTTCGTACCGTCATGTTGCCCATTGGTATGTCCACGTCTCGGTCAGGGCTGCGCCATAGAGCTCGAGGTAACAGCTGAGGTTCACCGTTCGACCGCCGCTCGGCCTGACGTCGAACGCGACGCGCCATGCGCCGTTTTCAGGCAGCCGCTGCACGGAGATCCGGGAAACGGCGGCGCCGTGCGCCGTGACCTGCGCACCCACGGGCTGGCTGGCTCGGAGCTCCGCGAGCTCGCCCCCGGCGAAGTCGATGAGCACCCGACGCATTCCCGGCACCGCGTGTGTTCCGCGCATGACCGGGCCGAAGCGCGTGGCCACGGTCCTGCCGCCGGGCGGCCAGCGCTCACCGGAATGCAGGTAGGAGGAAAGCACGTAAGAGAAGGAGACCGGCCTGCGCGGCACCAGCGGCTCGCCCGGCACCCAATAGGCGTCGATGTTGTAGTTGATATCGTCCGTGCTGGGGATTTCCACCAGCTCCACGCCGCCGCGGCCCCAGTCCCCGAGCGGTTGAATCCAATAGCTCGGCCGCCGCCCGTATCGGGCGGCCGGGTCCTGGTAGGCGGCGAAGTCGCGCTCGCGCTGGATGAGTCCGAAGCCCCGCGGATTGTCGTCCATGAAGCGGTTGACCTCGAGCCGCGTCGGGTTCTGCAGCGGCCGCCACAGCCACTCGCCGTTCCCGGTGTGCATCATCAGCCCGTCGCTGTCGTGCACCTGCGGTCTCCAGTTATAGAAGCGCCGGCGCGCCGAGTTCACTCCGTAAAGGAACATCGAGGTGAGAGGGGCGATGCCGAGCTTGCTGACGCGCGCCCGCGGGTAGAGCGTGGCGGTGACGGTCACCTGGGTGATCGATCCGGGCCGCACGACGAACCGATAGGCGCCCGTGAGGGCGCTGCTCTCGAGCAGCGCGTAGATCGTCATCGTGCGCGCGTGCGGGGCCGGGCGCACGAGCCAGAAGTCCGTGAAATAGGGGAATTGCTCGCCGCCGACCGTCGCGGTGTCCATGGCGAGGCCCCGCGCCGTTATCCCGTAAACCTGGTTGCGGCCGAGCACGCGGAAGTAGGACGCGCCGAGAAAGGCGATCACCGGGTCCGCTTGCGCGGGCGTGTTCAGCGGATAGTGCACGGAGAAGCCCGCAAATCCCAGGTGGTCCGGCAGCCGCATCCGCGGCACCTGGCGGCCGAACTCGAACATCGATGGCCGGTAGCGCACCTGGCGCACGCCCGAGGGCAGCACCTCGAAGACCCGTACCTGGCGGGTGAACGCGAAGCCGCGGTGATAGAACTCGATGTCGAATCTCGACTGCCCGCGCCACAGGGCGGCGTCGGGCTTGAAACGGATCTGGCGATACTGGGCGTAGCTCAGCTGCGCCAGCGCACGGGGCAGAGGCGTCGAGCGAATGCGATAGGCGGCGGCGGCGCGTTTGTCGGCCAGGCGCCGCACCGTTGCGAAGGTAAACGGCCGGGGAGCGCTCGTCCGAGGAGCGTTCGCTCGAGGGGCGCCCGCCTGGGCCGCGCCCGCCTGAGCCGCGCCCGCCCCATGCGACGCCGGCTCCGCGGATCGGCCGATCGTGGAGGTCAACAGGAGCAACGTCAGATACGCAAGCTGTGCTCGATGGACGGATAACACCAATTTTCCTAGCTTCTAGTATCGGTGCCGTCGGACTCGCATGCATTGTTTGTTGCGGAGCGGTGGTTCAATGTCGCCGCCTGGAGACAATCGCTCCCCCTTGGGGGCTTCTGTCGCAGGCTGGAGACAGCTGGTCTCGCGGCACGAGATACCCACTGAGTCGTCGCAGCCTAACTCATTTGCCGCGCCAGAAAAACTCCTCGGCCCGGCCGAAAGCCGCGGTAACGCCGAAAACCGACGTCGAATGCCGACTCTGGTATCCAACTTCAAGTCCGCGGTGGTGCCGTGCGATGCGGTTCGCGGCGGCGATGCCGCCGCCGGCCGGAGAGTCGATCCCGGAATCGCATGATGCTCGTGAATGGTGGAGGCGGGGGGAATCGAACCCCCGTCCGCAAGTCCTAGACTCCAGGCTCTACGTACGTAGCCCGCTCATTGGTTCTCGCGCCGCGCTACCCGAGGGGCAGGGAAGACGAAGCGCCAGCGGACGGTGACTCTTAACGAACCGGCCCGTCGCACGCCGGATCGCGAGCCTGTGAACGCGTCCCCCGAGTCGACCGCACAGGCACGGACCGGTCGGAGGTCAGCCGCGGTTAGGCGGCGAGAGCGAAGTTGTCGTCGTTGGCAACTATGGTTTTGCAGCGTGATTTACGAGGGCACTGCGCCTCGGTACGCCTCTGAAGGTTCGCAACCCGCGTCGAAGCCGGTCGCCCCCAAAAGTGCGCTCAGCATACCTCAAGACCACCGGAGCATGCACGAGTTCCGCAGCGCATCGTCCGTGTGCGCGCCCCCGGGCCGCGGGCCTGCCGGGGGAGGCCGATTCACTCGGCCGCCCGCTTTGTGTATCTTGCCCGCTTTTTAGAGGTCCGCACGCCGCGGGCCGATTCGGGAGGTTCGCTCGAGATGAGGCTAGGAAGCGTGGCGCTGCTCGGCGCCGCTCTGGCGATGTCCGGCACCGCTTCGGCGGCTTCGGGCTGGGCCACGCATGGCGCGCTGGGACTGGTCATGGCGCGCGGCTCCACCACTACCGACAGCGGCAACCTCAGGCTCGACGTCGCGCACCTGGCGGGACGGTGGACCTACAGGGGAGGCTTGGCCGCGCTTTATGCCAGCGCGCACGGCATGACCACCCAGCAGGACCTTACCGGGCGCCTGGCGACCGAGCTGGCCCTGAGCCGGCGCGCGTTCTGGTTCGCGGGGCTGCGCTACGATCGCAACCTCTTCAATGGCTTTGCGTTCCAGGAAAGCGTGGCGAGCGGTCTGGGCCGCGTCCTGGTGCTCAGGAAATCGACCAGGCTTTCCGGCGAGCTCGGCGCGGGCTTCAGGCGCGAGCAGTCCGAGCTGCTCGTGACGAACACTCTGGGCGCGGTCACTTCCCGCACGCGCGAGGCGGTCGTGGGCGACGCCGTGCTGCATGCGGGACTGCAGTTCTCACACTCGTTCAACAAGGCGACCACACTGAAGAACAAGCTGCTGGTCGAGGCCGGCTCGAGCGACACCATGACGAGCGACAATCTCTCCCTGCAGGTCAAGATGAACACCGCGCTCGCGCTCGCCGTCGGCGTGGCGTTGGTCAACAACACCAATCCGCCGCGGGGCGACGCCCGGCACACCGACACGGTCATGACGGTCAATCTCGTCTACGACGTGAAGAGCGCGAAACTGTCCGCGAAAGCGCCGTCGGGCGATTTGTTCGAGAGCCTGGATATGCCGTGAGATCCGCGGCGGCTCACCCGCGTCGCAGCAGCCGCGCCTTGTCCCGCTGCCAGTCCCGATCCTTCTGCACCGCGCGCTTGTCGTGCTGCTTCTTGCCCTTGGCGAGGCCGATCTGGACCTTGGCCCGCCCGTTCTTCCAGTACAGCTCCAGCGGCACCAGCGTGTAGCCCTTGCGCTCGATGGCGCCGATCAGCCTGTTGAGCTCGCTTTGGTGCAGAAGGAGCTTGCGCGTGCGCACGGGGTCCGCGATGACGTGGCTGGAGGTGGAGGCCAGCGGGGAGATGTGCGCGCCGATGAGGAATGCCTCGCCGTCCCGCAGGTAGACGTAGGCCTCCTTGAGCTGTGCGCGGCCGGCGCGCATGGCTTTGACCTCCCAGCCCTGAAGGACGAGGCCTGCCTCGTAGCGCTCTTCGATGAAGTAATCGAAGCGCGCCTTGCGGTTCTCGGCGATCAGCCGGGAGGAGTCGGCCTTGGGGGGCATGAGCAATGGTGGGATTCCGGAGGGTCGCGCATTGTAGCGTGAGCGAGCCCGACGCACGCGGGCGGTCTGCGCGGCCGCCGGCCCTTGTGGCGGTGGGGCCGATCCTGGGACAATCCTCCCCATGCGAGAAGTCAAGCGCTCGGCGCTCGTTGCTTTGCCGCCGAGCCGGTTGTTTGCGCTCATCAACGATATCGAGAGCTATCCGCAATTCCTGCCGTGGTGCTCCCACGCGCAGGTGCTCTCCCGTACCGATCGCGAGATCGTGGCGACGATCGGCGTGCATCGCGGACCGCTGCGCGGGGAATTCACCACGCGCAACGAGCTGGAGCCGGACCACAGGGTGACCATGCGTCTCGTCAAAGGCCCGTTCACCATGCTCGAGGGCGAGTGGCGGATCACGCCCGCCGGCGAGGGCTCGATGGTGGAGCTGGCGCTGCGCTTCCAGTTCAAGCACGCGCTGTCGGCCCTGCTGCTCGAGCACAAGTTCGCCGAAATGATCGGCTCGCTGGTCGATGCGTTCGTTGCGCGCAGCCGCGCCATGCAGCCCGCGGCGGGCCTGGCGGGCCCGTGAGCGGCACGGCCGCCAAGCACTGCGTCGTGGCCTACGCCGCCGGACGGCGCCAGTTGCTGTGGGAGGTGAATCTGCCGGCCGATGCCACCATAGGCGATTGCATCGAGGCGGCCCGCCGCCTGGCGCCGCATGAGGACGTTCCGTGGCAGAGCGCGCCGGCGGGCGTTTTCGGCGAGGTCCGAAGCCGCGGCGAGGTGCCGGCCGACGGTGACCGTATCGAGCTGTACCGACCGCTGCGGCGGGATCCCAAGGAAAACCGCAGGGCCCGCCTGCGACGCTGAGTGTCTAGAGCGGGAATTTCTTGACCGAGGGCAGCAGCCCCGGAGCGATGGGACGGCCCTTGGGAATGTCGTAGAGCTTGAAGCGCGCCACTTTGCCGCCGTGGAAGTACACGGTGACCCGGCTCTCGATCGGCTTCTGCACGTAGCCGCGCTTGAAATAGTAGATGTAGTCCCAGCGGTTGTGATCGAACATGTCCTCGATCATGGGAGTGCCGAGCAGGTAGCGCACCTGGGCGCGCGTCATGCCGACCTTCAACTGCCGAACATCGTGTCCATCGAGGTAATTGCCCTGCTGAATGTCCATCCGGTAGACGCAGCCGGAGAGCAGCATCGAGAGCGCGGCGATGGTCAGGGCAATGCGGCGGGGCGCCGGATTCGGTCGAGCTGGTCGCATGGATGTACGATGGGCCATAATGATGGACAAAGGGGTTGGGGGCGGATGATACCCGATCGAGTCATTCCTGCCGCGCTATCTCGCGCGGCCTGATCCGGAGGCAACGACGCCGTGGAAGGCAAGGATCTTCGCAAAGCGGGCCTGAAAGTCACTCTGCCCCGGCTCAAGATCCTCGAGATCCTGGCGGGCGGCGACACGCGGCATCTGTCGGCCGAGGACATCTACCGCAGCCTCCTCGAGTCGCACGAGGACATCGGGCTCGCGACGGTCTACCGGGTGCTCACCCAGTTCGAGGCCGCGGGCCTGGTCACGCGCCATCACTTCGAGGACGGCATGGCGGTCTTCGAGCTCAACCAGGGGACGCATCACGATCATATCGTGTGTGTCGACTGCGGCCGCGTCGAAGAGTTCGTGGATGCGGGCATAGAGGAGCGCCAGACCGCCGTGGCCCGCAAGCTGGGCTTCGACATCCGCGATCACTCCCTGATTCTCTACGGGAGCTGCCGCCGCGGCGACTGTCCGTACCGCCGCAAGGCGGAGAAGGGAAAATAACTCCTCACCGGCGCTCGTCCGGCCATCCTCGAGGCTCACCCCCTTCGGGGCCGGCGTTTCTCGGCACGGGTCTTTGCCGCGCCGCGTCCCCTTCGCGGGGTTTGCGATTGCCGCGCCGGCGGCGGGCTCGAGGCGCCATCGAGCATCTCCCGCGCGTGCTCGCGCGCTTTGGAGGTCACGTCGATTCCCCCGAGCATGCGCGCGAGCTCCTCGATCCGGTCCTGCGCCGAGAGCTCGGTGAGGCTGGTGCGCGTGGTGCGCCCGTCGGTCAGCTTGCTGACGCGAAGGTGATGATGTCCCTGGGAGGCCACCTGCGGCAGATGCGTGACGCACAGCACCTGACCGCGATCCCCCAGAGAGCGCAGCTCGCGGCCGACGATCTCGGCCACGGCTCCGCCGATGCCCGAATCGACTTCGTCGAACACCATGCAGCGCGTTTCGCGGGCGCTGCTGGCAACCTGCACGGCCAGCGACAGGCGTGAGAGCTCCCCGCCCGAGGCGACCTTCGCGAGTGCCCGGACCGGCTGGCCGGGGTTGGCGCTGACCTGAAAGCCGACCTCATCGCCGCCATGAGGCGCGGGCTCACCGGTGCCGCCCGAGAGCGCGACGTCGAACCGGCCGCCCGACATGCCGAGCGACTGCATGTGGGAGGTGACGGCCTCGGCGAGCGAGCGGGCCGCCGCCCGGCGGGAGTCCGAGAGCGAGCGCGCCTCGCGCTGGTATCGCTCGAGCGCCGAGGAGACCTCCTGCCGCAGCACCGCGAGGTCGACCTCGGCATGCTCGAGCGAAGCGAGCTCGGCGGCCAGCTCCTCCGTGCGCGCGATGAGCTCCGGCGGGCTCACGCGGTGTTTGCGGGCGAGATCCTCGATCGCCGCCAACCGGCTCTCGAGCTCGTCCTGTCGCGTGGTGTCGAATTCCAGGGATTCCCCGTAGCGCTCGAGCTCGCGCGCCGCCTCGCGGATGCGCACCTCGGCTTCCTCCGCCAGGGTGATGACCGGAGCCAGTTGCGCATCGAGCCCGGCGGTCGCGCGCAGGGCCTGCAGGGCGCGGCTGACCCCGATATGGGCGTTGGCCTGCTCGTCCTGATACAGCTGCATGAGAGCCGTCTGGGCCGCCGCGGCGAGGCGGCCCCGGTTCATCAGGCGGGAGCGCTCTTCGCTGAGCCGCTCGACTTCCCCCGCCTGAAGCGTCAATGCCTCGAGCTCCCCGACCTGGTAGCGCAGCAGCTCGAGTCTCGCCTCGCGGTCGCGGGCGGCGCTTTCCAGCTCGAGCACGCGAGAGCGTCTCTCGTGCCAGAGGCGGTACGCTGCGCCGACCTCGCCGAGCACAGGCTCAAGCCCGCCGTATTCATCGAGCAGATCGCGCTGGCAGACCGCGCGGGTCAGGGACTGGAATTCATGCTGGCCGTGGATATCGATCAGGAAGTTACCGGCCTCGCGCAGCAGTTGCACCGGCACGGCCTGGCCGTTGAGCCAGGCGCGCGAGCGGCCGTCGGCCGAGAGCACCCTGCGGACGATGAGCTCCTCGCCGGAGAGCGCCTGTGCCTCGAGCCACTCGCCGAGCCCCTCGGGGGCATCAGCGAGCTCGAACGTGCCGCAGATCTCGGCGCGTTCGGCGCCGTGGCGGATCATCTCGGGCCCGGCCCGGCCGCCGGCAAGAAGCTGCAGGGCATCGACCAGGATGGACTTGCCCGCGCCGGTTTCCCCGGTGAGTACCGTCAGGCCTCGGTGCAACTCGATCTCGAGCCGGTCGATGATGGCGAAATCGCGGATCGCGAGGGCAGTCAGCATGAGGCACTACCGCTCCCCGCTGCGGCGGCCCCAGTGGAGCTTCGAGCGCAGCAGCGTGAAATAGTCGTGGCCGGCAGGGTGCAGCAGGGTGATCCGCTCGCTCGCCGGTTTGATCGAGAGGACGTCCTCGGGCTCGAGGGACCCGAGGATGACGCCGTCGCACGTCACCTGGGCACGGGCATCGGGCCGATCCAGGAGTCTGATCTCGATCGTCGAGCGGCTCGAGACCACGATCGGGCGGTCCGAGAGCGTGTGGGGACAGATGGGCGAGAGGACCAGCACATCGAGATTCGGCTCCACGATGGGGCCGCCGCAGGACAGCGCATAAGCGGTCGAGCCCGTGGCGCTCGCCACCACGATGCCGTCGCCGGCGTGCGTATTGACGTAGTGGCCGGCTACGCGTGTCTCGAAGTCCACCATCCGGCCGGTGGCGAGCTTCTGCAGGACGACATCGTTGAGTGCCAGGGCGTGGGCCACCTCGGCGCCGGCGTGGCTCAGGGAGGCGGCCAGGAGCGGGCGCTCATCGGCTTGCAGACGGCCCTCGAGAGCCTCGTCCAGGCAAGCCGGGATGTCCTGGGGCATGACGTCGGTCAGGAAGCCGAGCCGGCCCCGATTGATACCGAGCAGCGGCACGCCGTGATGCGCCACCAGCCCCGCCGCATAGAGGAGCGTTCCGTCGCCGCCGACCGCGATCATCAGGTCGGCCCGGCGGCCGAGCTCGCTCTCGGGTACGCGAGTGGCCACGCCCCCGTCGGCCAGGGCGGCGGCCTGATCGAGCAGCACGGTGATCCGCCGGCTGGTCAGATGCGCCAGCACGGCCTGAGAGGACTCCGCCACGCGCGGGTCCGTGAATCGGCCGACCAGGGCGCAGGTGCGGGGAGAGACCATCCGAAAATGCTAGCAGGATGGCGCGCCGGTTGCTTGACGCTCACAGCCCGCACCTATAGGTTGAGAGGGGGGTAATTGCGCCCGCGACCGTGCCGCTTACCGTGCGCATGGCGCCGCGGGCGAACCTCGCGAGATCTGCGCGCAGCGCATGAATATGACCCAAGAAGACCGGGCAGAACAGCTTAGCGAGCGGGCGCAACACCTGCTGCGGGTGCTCATCGAGAGCTATATCCGCGATGGCCAGCCCGTCGGCTCACGCTCGCTCTCGCGCGAATCGGGCCTGCAGCTTTCCTCGGCGACCATCCGCAACGTCATGGCGGACCTGGAGGAGCTGGGGTTCGTTTCCTCGCCTCATACCTCCGCCGGGCGTATCCCGACCGACAAGGGCTATCGGTTCTTCGTCGATTCTCTCCTGCAGGTGCAGCCGGTGGACGCGGCGGCGGAAGCGGAGATCCGCCGGCAGTTCGAGGCCGGCCCGCCCGAGAGCGCCAAGAATCTCATCACCACGGTCTCGCAGCTTCTGTCCAGCCTGACCCAGCTCGCCGGCGTGGTCACGGTGCCGCGTACCACCGAGGCCTCCATCACGCAGATCGAGTTCGTGACCCTGTCGGACAACCGCGTGCTCGTGGTGCTGGTCTACGGCGAGCGCGAGGTGCAGAACCGCATCGTCCAGCTCGACCGGTACTTCTCGCCCGATGAGCTCAAGCGCGCCTCGAACTACCTCAACGAGCAGTTCCGCGGCCGCTCGCTCCCGGAGGTGCGCCAGGAGATCCTGCGCCAGCTCAGCGAGACCCGCGCGCACCTGAACCAGGTGATGCTGGACGCCATCTCCATGGCGCAGCACGTGTTCGAGGCCGGAGCGGCGGAAGGGCAGCTCGAGTACGTCATCAAGGGCGAGACCAACCTCATGAGCCTCGCCGAGCTCTCGAGCGTCGAGCGCCTGCGGCGCCTGTTCGAAGCCTTCAACGAGAAGCGCGACTTCCTGCACCTGCTCGATCAGAGCCTGCGGGCCGAAGGGGTGCAGATCTTCATCGGCCACGAGTCCGGCTACCAGATCCTCGACGATTGCAGCGTGGTCACGGCCCCCTACGGGACGCCCGGCTCGGTTTTCGGGGTGCTCGGGGTCATCGGGCCGACCCGCATGGCCTACGAGCGGGTCATTCCCATCGTGGACATGACGGCTAAACTACTCGGCTCCGCCTTGAATTCCCGGCGCTGATCCCATATTTGAAGAGCCTGGGGTCGTCTGCGATATCCCCAGGCCGCCGGCCGCGTGTGAGGCGTGTGCCGCAACGGCTCGTTTCGGGGCGGCGGCGTGGGGCGGCCCATTCAGTCAGTCTGTCATCGTGATTATTGTAGAGGTTCGTTGATGAGCATGAATCAGGCCGGCGAGCTCGGCGACAGCCCCCGGGCGGGCGAGACCGCGGCGCAGCTCGAGGAGCTCGCGAAGCTCCAGCAGGCGCTCGCGGACGCCGAGGAAAAAGCGCGCAACCATTGGGAGCAGTACCTGCGGGCCGTGGCCGAGCTGGACAACGTCCGCAAGCGCGCCCAGCGGGACATCGAGGCCGCCAACCGATATGGCCTGGAGAAGTTCGTCGGTGAGATGCTGCCGGTTCACGACAGCCTGGAGCTCGCCGTGCAGAGCGCCCAGCAGTCCGAGGTCGACGCATCCAGCCTCAAGCAGGGCCAGGAGGCGACGCTGAAGCTGCTCGACAAGGCGCTCGAGAAGCTCGGGGTGAATCCGGTGCGCCCGATCGGCGAGCCCTTCGATCCGGCCCGGCACGAGGCCATGCTGGCCCGGGAGTCCGCCACGGCCGAGCCCGATACGGTGCTCCAGGTGGTTCAGACCGGCTATGAGCTCAACGGGCGGCTCCTGAGGCCCGCCCGGGTCATCGTCTCGAAGGCCCCCGCCGGGGGGCCGCAGTAGGGACAAGTGCGCGCCGGCGGGCCTTGAATCGGCCCCCGGGCACCCCAAAAAGCGATACAGCAAAGACATTCACAGACGATTCCAGTTTTCAGCAGCTTTCGGCGGAGCAGATCATGGCAAAGGTAATCGGCATCGACCTCGGCACCACCAATTCGTGCGTGGCCATCATGGAGGGCGGCAAGCCTCGTGTCATCGAGAACAGCGAGGGCGATCGCACCACCCCGTCGATCGTCGCCTTCACCAAGGACAACGAGGTGCTGGTCGGCCAGCCGGCCAAGCGCCAGGCGGTCACCAACCCCCAGAACACGCTGTTCGCCGTCAAGCGCCTGATCGGACGGAAGTTCGAGGACGAGGTCGTCCAGCGCGACGCGAACATGGTGCCCTACAAGATCGCGCGTGCCGACAACGGTGACGCGTGGGTCGAGGCGCAGGGCAAGAAGATGGCCCCGCCGGAGATCTCCGCCCGGGTGCTCATGAAGATGAAGAAGACCGCCGAGGACTATCTCGGCGAGCCGGTCACCGAGGCGGTGATCACCGTGCCGGCGTACTTCAACGACTCGCAGCGCCAGGCGACCAAGGACGCCGGCCGCATCGCCGGCCTCACGGTCAAGCGCATCATCAACGAGCCGACCGCCGCCTCGCTCGCCTACGGACTCGACAAGCAGAGCGGGGACCGCAAGATCGCCGTGTACGACCTCGGCGGCGGCACGTTCGATATCTCCATCATCGAGATCGCCGAGATCGACGGCGAGCATCAGTTCGAGGTGCTCTCGACCAACGGCGACACCTTCCTCGGCGGCGAGGACTTCGATCTGCGTATCATCAACTTCCTGGCCGAGGAGTTTCTCAAGGAGTCCGGCGTCGATGTGCGCCGCGACCCGCTCGCCATGCAGCGCCTGAAGGAGGCCGCGGAGAAGGCGAAAATCGAGCTGTCCTCCACCCAGCAGACCGACATCAACCTGCCGTACATCACCGCGGATGCCTCGGGGCCGAAGCACCTGAACATCAAGCTCACCCGCGCCAAACTCGAGGCGCTGGTCGAGGAGCTGGTGCAGAGGACCATCGCGCCCTGCCGCACCGCGTTGAAGGATGCGGGGGTTTCCGCGGGCGACATCGCCGAGGTCATCCTGGTCGGCGGCCAGACCCGCATGCCGATGGTGCAGAAGCAGGTCAAGGATTTCTTCGGGCGCGACCCGCGCAAGGACGTCAATCCCGACGAGGCGGTCGCCGTGGGCGCTGCCATTCAGGCCGCCGTGCTGACCGGTGAGGTCAAGGATGTGCTGCTGCTCGATGTCACGCCGCTGTCGCTCGGCATCGAGACACTGGGCGGCGTCATGACCAAGCTGATCGAAAAGAACACCACCATCCCGACCAAGGCCTCGCAGGTGTTCTCCACCGCCGATGACAGCCAGACGGCGGTGACCATCCACGTGCTGCAGGGCGAGCGCGACCGGGCGGCGGACAACAAGTCGCTCGGCAAGTTCGACCTGTCGGACATCCCGCCCGCGCCGCGCGGCATGCCGCAGATCGAAGTGTCCTTCGACATCGACGCCAACGGCATTCTCAACGTGTCCGCCAAGGACAAGGCCACGGGCCGCGAGCAGAAGATCGTGATCAAGGCTTCCAGCGGTCTCAACGAGGACGAGATCAAGCGCATGGTGAGCGATGCCGAGGCGCACGCGGCCGAGGACAAGAAATTCCGCGAGCTCGTCGAGGCGCGCAACAAGGCCGAGGGCATGATCCACGCCGTGGAGCGGAGCCTGAAGGACCTTGGCGAGAAGGTCGAGCCGTCCGAGCGCGCCGGCGTGGAATCGGCGATTTCCGATCTGCGCACCGCGCTGAAGGGTGACGACCAGGCTGTCATCGAGAAAAAGACCGAGGCGTTGGCCCAGGCTTCCGCCGGCATCGCCAGCAAGGCGTATGCGGCCGGCCAGGCCGGTGCCGAGGGTGCCGCCGCCGGGGGCCCGGAGGCCGCGGGCGGTCCCGAAGGCGCCGCCGGCGGTGCCAAGAAAGAGGACGTCGTCGACGCTGAGTTCGAGGAGGTCAAGGACAAGGACCGCAAGGCGTCCTAACACCGAGCCAACCTGCCCGCGGGCCGCAGCCGAGCCGCCAAACCACCGGTCCGGAGCGCAACCACACGGCGAGCTCTCGCGGCGTCCCGCGAGAGCTCGCTCCAGGGAGCGCTCCGCCGATCGAATTTCGGGGTGCCCGCGCGTAATTCACGCTAACATTCCTTCATGTCCAAGCGCGATTTCTACAAGGTTCTCGACGTACCGAAGACAGCGACCGAGGCGGAGGTCAAAAAGGCCTATCGGCGCCTGGCCATGAAATATCACCCGGACCGCAATCCGGGCGACCACGAGGCCGAGGAGCGCTTCAAGGAGGCCAAGGAAGCCTACGAAGTGCTCACCGACCAGCAAAAGCGCGCCGTGTACGACCAGTACGGTCACGCAGGCGTGGAAGCCGCGGCGGCCGGCGCCCGTGGCCGCGCGGGGCCCAGCCCGGCGGATGCCTTCAGCGACATATTCGGCGATGTCTTCGGCGATATCTTCGGAACGGCCCGCCGCGGAGGGCGCTCCCAGGTCTTTCGGGGCGCGGATCTGCGCTATGAGCTCGAGCTCGATCTGGCTCAGGCCGTGTTCGGCCACACCGTGGAGATCGAGGTGCCGAAGCTAGTCGGATGCGAAGTCTGCCAGGGCACCGGGGCGGCCAAGGGCAGCTCCCCCGCCACCTGCGATACCTGCGGCGGCACCGGCCAGGTGCGCATCTCCCAGGGCTTCTTTCAGCTTCAGCAGACCTGTCCCAAGTGCCGCGGGGCCGGCACCCTCATCCGCAACCCCTGCGACAGCTGCTTCGGCCAGGGACGGGTGCGCCGGACCCGCAAGCTCTCCGTCAAGATTCCCGCCGGCGTGGACACGGGCGACCGCATCCGGCTGGCTGGAGAGGGCGAGGCCGGCCGCAACGGCGGGCCGCCGGGGGATCTCTACGTCGAGGTGCACGTTCGCGAGCATCCGATCTTCGAGCGCGATGGCGAGCACCTTTCCTGCGAGGTGCCGGTCAGCTTTGCCACGGCGGCGCTGGGTGGCTCCGTGGAAGTCCCCACGCTCGATGGCAGCGTGGCGCTGAAGGTTCCGGCGGAGACCCAGTCGGGCCGGGTATTCAGGCTGCGCGACAAGGGGGTGAAGCCCGTGCGCGGCAGCTCCCGCGGGGACCTGTTCTGCCGCGTGGTCGTCGAGACCCCCGTGCATCTGTCGGCCCAGCAAAAGGAGCTCATCCAGCAGCTCGAGGAGTCCCTGAAGCAGGGCGGCGACCGCCATGCCCCGCGCGAGAAGGGATTCTTCGATGGCGTGAAGCGCTTCTTCTCCGGCGCCTGATCCCCGTCCATGCCCGAGACGAAAAAAACCCGCACGGTCATCGTCGGCGTCACGGGCCGCATGGGGCAGGCTCTCGTGCGCACGGCGGCGGAGTTTGCGGACCTTGCCGTCACCGGCGCGGTGGCATCCCCGCACAGCGCCGCACTGGGGCGGGATGCCGGCGAGCCGGCCGGACTGCGGCTCGGGGTCGCGGTGACCGCCGATCTGACCGCCGCGCTGCCGGGCTCGGACGTGGTCATCGAATTCTCGCGGCCGCAGGCGACGGGAGCGACCCTGGCGGCCTGCCGCGCCGCCGGCAAGCCGCTGCTGATCGGCACCACCGGCTTTACCGCGCAGCCGACCGAGGCCGAGCTCGAAGCCGCATCGCGGGACATCGCCCTGCTGGTCGCGCCCAATACCAGCCTCGGCGTGACGCTGCTCGCCGAGCTGGTGCGCACCGCGGCCCGGGCGCTCCCGCCGCAATTCGACATCGAGATCCTCGAGAGTCATCACCGCATGAAGCGGGATGCGCCCTCCGGCACGGCCCTGGCGCTCGCCCGCAGCGCGGCCGAAGGACGCGGCCTGCCGCCGGCGGAAGCGACCGCGAGCGCGGGCTCTGCCCGGACAGGTCCACGCCGCGAGGGAGAGATCGGCTTCGCTGTCCTGAGGGGCGGGGATGTGGTCGGAGAGCACGAAGTGCGGTTCGCCGGCCCCGGGGAGCGGCTCGCGCTCTCGCACGAGGCGACCGACCGCGCCATCTTCGCCAGGGGAGCACTGAGGGCGGCGCTGTGGCTCGCGCGCCAGCCGGCGGGGCGCTACACCATGCGTGATATTCTATTCAAAAAACAATAGGTTACGAGATTTCTTGCAGCCTCGCGCGGGCCGCGGCTGGAGGATTTTCCCGTGGACACCCGCAGCCGACCCCCGTAAAATTTCGGCCTGATCCGTGTGCGGGTTAGTCCGATTCGTGTGCGGGTTAGTCCACGCAAGGCGGGAGGTCGTTCGCAAGAACGCCTCCCGCTTTGTCTATCCGCAAGTCGTGGGCCCCCCAAGTGCCGGGCATGGCGCCCGAGCGCGCAGGCGCCCGCTCGACCGGCTGAAACGAGAGTGAATCTGACAATCCGAGGCAGAGAGGAACCATCGAAGTGAGCGTCCCGGCAGTACTGGCACTGGCGGATGGCACCGTCTTTCGTGGTCAGTCGATTGGAGCAAAAGGCAACACCACCGGCGAAGTCGTTTTCAACACCGCGATGACGGGCTATCAGGAGATCCTCACCGACCCGTCGTATGCCCGTCAGATCGTCACGCTCACCTGTCCGCACATCGGCAACACCGGGGCGACGCCCGAGGACCTGGAATCCGCCCAGGTGAATGCCGCCGGTCTCATCATCCGCGACCTGCCCCTTAGGGCCAGCAACTGGCGCGCCAACGAGCCGCTCGGGGAGTTCCTCGAGCGCGGCCGGGTGGTCGCCATCGCCGGCATCGACACGCGCCGTCTCACCCGCCTGCTGCGCCAGGGCGGCGCCCAGGCCGGCTGCATCATGACGGGCGAGAAGGCCGACGAGGCCGCGGCGGTGAGGGCTGCGCGGAAGTTTCCGGGCCTCAAGGGCATGGATCTCGCCAAGGTGGTCACGACCAAGCACGGCTACCAGTGGAACGAGGGTAGCGTCTGGCCGCAGAGCCCGCGCCTGCTGCACTCGCACCAGCGGCTGCACGTGGTCGCGTACGACTTCGGTATCAAGCGCAACATCCTGCGGCTGTTGTCGGACTTCGGCTGCCGCATGACGGTGGTGCCGGCGACGACCGGCGCCGAGGAAGCCCTCGCGCTCAATCCCGACGGGCTGTTCCTCTCGAACGGCCCGGGCGATCCGGAGCCGTGCGAGTACGCGATCGAAGCCACCCGCGCCTTTCTCGAGACCGATCTGCCGCTGTTCGGCATCTGCCTCGGACATCAGATCCTCGCGCTCGCCGGCGGCGCGCGCACGGTCAAGATGAAGTTCGGCCACCACGGGGCCAACCATCCGGTGCAGGACCTGGAGACCGGCAGGGTGCTCATCACCAGTCAGAATCACGGCTTCGCGGTCGACGAATCGACGCTGCCCGCCCATGTGCTGCCCACGCACCGCTCCCTGTTCGACGGCTCGCTGCAGGGCCTCGCTTTCGCGGGCCGGCCCGTGTTCGGCTTCCAGGGCCACCCCGAGGCGAGTCCCGGCCCCCATGACGTCAAGCCGCTGTTCGAGCGCTTCGTGCAGCACATGGTGCGCCGCCTGACGGTCAAGCTCCGCGAGGCCGAGGGGCAGGCGCGCGCTCAAGCCACCTCACGCTGAAGAGATCCGTTCTTGCCCAAGCGCAGCGACATCGAGAGCATCCTGATCATCGGCGCAGGCCCCATCGTGATCGGCCAGGCCTGCGAGTTCGACTACTCCGGCGCGCAGGCCTGCAAGGCCCTGCGCGAGGAGGGCTACCGGGTCATCCTGGTCAACTCCAACCCGGCGACCATCATGACCGACCCCGAGATGGCCGACGCGGTCTACATCGAACCGGTCAACTGGCGCACCCTGGCGCGCATCATCGAGAAAGAGCGTCCCGCGGCGGTGTTGCCCACCATGGGCGGACAGACCGCGCTCAACACGGCGCTCGATCTGGTGCGCGAAGGTGTGCTGGACAAGTTCAACGTCGAGCTGATCGGCGCGCAGCGCGCCGCGATCGACATGGCCGAGGACCGCGAGCTGTTTCGCAACGCCATGCGCGAGATCGGCCTCGACACGCCGCGCTCGCAGATCGCCCGCAGCCTCGATGAGGCGCTCGCCATCGCGGGCGAGTCTGGCTATCCGATCGTCATCCGCCCCTCGTTCACCCTGGGCGGCACGGGCGGGGGTATCGCCTACAACCGCGAGGAGCTCGAAGACATCGTCGGCCGCGGCCTGGATGCCTCGCCCACCTCGGAGGTGCTGCTCGAGGAGTCGGTGATCGGCTGGAAGGAATTCGAGATGGAGGTGGTGCGCGACCGCAAGGACAACTGCATCATCATCTGCTCGATCGAGAACCTCGACCCCATGGGCGTGCACACCGGCGACTCGATCACCGTGGCCCCGGCGCTGACGCTCACGGACAAGGAATATCAGCGCATGCGCGACGCCTCGATCGCCGTGCTGCGCAAGATCGGCGTCGATACGGGCGGCTCGAACGTGCAGTTCGCCATCGACCCGCGCGACGGCCGTCTGCTGGTCATCGAGATGAACCCGCGCGTGTCGCGCTCCTCGGCGCTCGCCTCCAAGGCCACCGGCTTTCCGATCGCCAAGATCGCCGCCAAGCTCGCCGTGGGCTACACGCTCGATGAGCTCAAGAACGACATCACCGGCGGCGCGACGCCCGCGTCCTTCGAGCCGACGATCGATTACGTGGTGACCAAGATTCCGCGGTTCACCTTCGAGAAGTTCCCGGCGGTCAACGACCGGCTGACCACGCAGATGAAGTCGGTCGGGGAAGTCATGGCCATCGGGCGCACCTTCCAGGAATCCCTCCACAAGGCGCTGCGGGGCCTGGAGACCGGCCTCGATGGCCTGACCCCCGTGCTCGCCTCGCCGCTCGGCGAGGAAGCTCAGGCGAGGCTCTCGCAGGAGCTGCGCGCCCCGGGCGCGAACCGGCTGCTGTATGTCGCGGATGCGTTCCGCGCCGGCTGGTCGTTCGAGCGCATCGCGGAGCTGACGCACATCGACCCGTGGTTTCTGGCGCAGATCGAAGACCTGATCGGCGAGGAGAACCGCGTGCGCTCGGAAGGCTTCGGAGCGCTCTCGGCCACCCGCCTGCGCTCCCTCAAGCGCAAGGGCTTCTCCGACAGCCGCCTGGCCCGCCTGCTCGACATGCCGGAGCAGGCCGTGCGCGGCAAGCGGCACGATCTCGGCATCCGGCCGGTGTACAAGCGGGTCGACACCTGCGCGGCGGAGTTCGCGACCTCCACCGCCTACCTCTACTCGACCTACGAGGAGGAGTGCGAGGCCGAGCCGACCGACCGGCGCAAGATCATGATTCTCGGCGGCGGGCCGAATCGCATCGGTCAGGGTATCGAGTTCGACTACTGTTGCGTGCACGCGGCGCTGGCACTGCGCGAGGACGGGTTCGAGACCATCATGGTCAACTGCAACCCCGAGACGGTCTCGACCGACTACGACACCTCCGACCGGCTGTACTTCGAGCCGCTCACCCTGGAAGACGTGCTCGAGGTCCTCGCCAAGGAGAAGCCCGAGGGCGTCATCGTGCAGTTCGGGGGGCAGACGCCGCTGAAGCTCTGCCGCGCGCTCGAGCAGGCGGGTGCGCCGATCATCGGCACCACGCCCGACTCGATCGACATGGCCGAGGACCGCGAGCGCTTCCAGGCGCTGGTGAGCCAGCTCACGCTCAGGCAACCTGCCAATGCGACCGCGCGCACCGAAGAGCAGGCGGTGACGCTGGCGCGGGAGGTCGGCTTCCCTCTGGTGGTGCGCCCGTCCTACGTGCTCGGCGGCCGGGCGATGGAGATCGTCTTTACCGAGGAGGATCTGCGCACCTACATGACGAGCGCGGTGCAGGTGTCCAATGACAGCCCCGTGCTGCTCGACCGTTTCCTCGACGTTGCTGTCGAAGTGGACGTCGATGCGGTCTGCGACGGCGAGCAGGTACTGGTCGGCGGCATCATGGAGCATGTCGAGCAGGCCGGCGTGCACTCCGGGGACTCCGGATGCAGCCTGCCGCCGAACAGCCTGGGCGCCGAAGTTCAGACGCGGCTGCGAGAGCAGACGGCCAAGCTTGCGCGCGCGCTCGGCGTGGTTGGACTGATGAACATCCAGTTCGCCATCCAGAACGGCGTCGTCTATGTGCTGGAGGTCAATCCCCGCGCCTCCCGTACCGTGCCGTTCGTGTCCAAGGCGACCGGCCTGCCCCTGGCGAAGATCGCCGCGCGGGTGATGAGCGGGCGCAAGCTCGCCGAGCTGGGCGTGACCGAAGGGCCGGTTCCCCCGTATTATTCGGTGAAGGAGGCGGTATTCCCCTTCGTCAAATTCCCGGAGGCCGATCCCATCCTGGGACCGGAGATGAAGTCCACCGGCGAGGTGATGGGCACGGGCCGGACCTTCGGCGAGGCATACGCCAAGGCGCAGAGCGCCTCGGGCGTGCTCCTGCCGCGCAAGGGTGTGTGCTTTCTGAGCGTGCGCGACCGCGACAAGGCCGGCGCGGTGGAGCTGGGCAAGCGGCTCATCGCCCGCGGCTTCGAGCTGGTGGCCACGGAGGGCACGGCCCAGGCGCTGGCCGCCGCCGGCATCGAGTGCCGGCGTGTCAACAAGGTGCGTGAAGGCCGGCCGCACATCGTGGATATGATCAAGAACGACGAGGTCGAGCTGATCGTCAACACGACCGAGGGCAAACTGGCCATCCGCGAGTCGAACTCCATCCGGCGCGAGGCGGTGCACCGCCGGGTGACCTACTACACCACGCTGGCGGCGGGCCTCGCCACGTGCGAGGCTCTCGATCACCTGGACGAGGTCGAGGTGAACCGCCTGCAGGACCTGCATCACGAAGCCTTAGCATGAAACGCACTCCCATGACCCTGCGCGGCGCCGAGGCGCTGCGCGCCGAGCTCAAGCGCCTCAAGAGCGAGGCCCGGCCCAATATCATCAAGGCGATCGCCGAGGCGCGCAGCCACGGCGACCTGTCCGAGAATGCCGAGTATCACGCCGCTCGCGAGCAGCAGAGCTTCATCGAGGGGCGCATCCGCGACATCGAGGCGAAGCTCTCCAACGCCGAGATCATCGACCCGAGCAAGCTCACCAACACCGGCAAGGTGGTCTTCGGCGCCGTGGTCGAGCTGGAGGACGAGGAGGGCGGCCGCGTGGTCTACCAGGTCGCCGGCGAGGACGAGGCGGACATCAGTGCCGGCCGCATTTCCATCACCTCGCCGATCGCGCGGGCGCTGATCGGCAAGTGCGAGGGTGAAGTGGTCGATGTGGCCGCTCCCGGCGGAGTGCGCTCGTTCGAGATCGTGGTGGTGCGGTTCGAGACTTCCTGACGGCGTCAGCCGGCCCCGCCAGGGGCGAGGCTCAGGACGAGCCGGGCAACCGCCTCAGGCGGATCGGGGCCCCTTCAATCGGGGATGACGATTTTCGGCAGATCGGCGCGGGGACGGTAGAGCACCGCGACATTGCCTATGCGATGGACCAGTGCGCTGCCCGTGCGGCGCGAGAGCTCCGCGAACAGCGCATCCCGGGCTTCCCGGTCCCCGCCCGGGCCTTTGACTTTGATGAGCTCATGATCGTCGAGCGCCCGGACGGTCTCCTGGGCGACCGAGTCGGTGAGGCCGGCATTGCCGAGCCGGACCACGGGCTTGAGGGTATGGGCCAGGCCGCGCAGATGGCGGCGCTGGTGATCGGTGAGGTTGAGCGGAGCAGGCATCCGCGGGATTCTACGACCGAGATGGCTAAACGGTCCAAGAGCAGTGGCCGGTGGCTGCACGAGCACTTTTCCGACCCGTTCGTCCAGCGCGCACAGGCGCAAGGGTGGCGCTCGCGTGCGGTGTTCAAGCTGGAAGAGATCGATTTGCGCGAGAAAATGCTCCGGCCTGGCGCGATCTGCCTCGATCTGGGTGCGGCCCCGGGGGCCTGGAGCCAGTATATTCGCCGCCGGCTGGGCAAGACCGGCCGGGTGGTGGCGACCGATCTGCTGCCCATGGAGCCGCTCGCGGACGTGGAGTTTGTCCAGGGAGATTTCCGGGAGGAGGAGGTTTTCGAGCGTATTCTGGCCCTGATGCCCCAGCGGCAGGTCGACTGGGTACTCTCGGATATGGCCCCGTCCATGAGCGGCGTCGATGCCGTCGATCAGCCCCGCTCGATGTATCTGGCCGAACTGGCGCTGGATATGACCGTGAGGGTCTTGAAGGGGGGCGGTGGCGCCCTGATCAAAGTATTTCACGGTGCGGGCTTCGATGCGCTGCTGCGCGAGGCCCGCGGTCGCTTTGCAAAGGTAAAGCTGGTCAAGCCCGCGGCTTCCCGGGCCCGCAGCCCCGAGGCCTATCTGCTGGCTAAGGACTTCCGCTTGGTGTAGCGTGGACACGCGATGAACGATCTGACGAAGAACATAATCCTCTGGGTAGGAATCGTCGTGGTGCTGCTGCTGGTATTCAGCCGCTACGTGCCGACGACGAGCCAGCCGGAGGCGCTTTCGTACTCCACGTTCCTCAAGGACGTGCAGTCCAATCGAATCGACTCGGTGACCTTCCAGGGCACCGAGCTCTACGGCACGCTGAAGGATCACAAGCAGTTCAAGACCTTCAACCCGGAGACCGATTACACCGCGCTCATCGGCACGCTGGAGAAGTACAACGTCGACATCTCCGGCCGTCCGCCCAAGGAGGAAGGCTTCCTCGAGCAGGTGTTCATCCAGCTCCTGCCGGTGCTGGTGCTGATCTTCGTGTTCGCCTACATGCTCAGGCAGATGCAGGGGGCCTCGGGCGGGCGCGGCGCGATGTCCTTCGGCAAGAGCCGCGCGCGGCTGCTGGGCGAGGATCAGGTGAGCGTCACCTTCGCCGACGTGGCGGGGGTGGATGAAGCCAAGGCGGAGGTCAGCGAGATCGTCGACTTCCTCAAGGATCCGGGAAAATTCCAGAAGCTCGGCGGCAAGATCCCCAAGGGCGTGCTCATGGTCGGCTCCCCGGGCACGGGCAAGACGCTGCTCGCGCGCGCCATCGCGGGCGAGGCCAAGGTGCCGTTCTTCACCATCTCCGGCTCGGACTTCGTCGAGATGTTCGTCGGCGTGGGCGCCTCGCGCGTGCGCGACATGTTCGAGCAGGCCAAGAAGCACGCGCCCTGCA
>OBLK01000104.1_pt1 | contig 32404 bp, 25 predicted proteins | sample 1518871 | NCBI WGS metagenome assembly OBLK01 (sample SAMEA2464837, study PRJEB22497) | soil metagenome | biome: Grassland; feature: Farmland; material: Clay | place: Australia | collected 2013-02-01 | depth 0.8 m
CCACATCGGGCCGTGGGCCAGGCCCTGGTTCCATTGAAGGAGAAGGCAATGGCCAATCCGCTGAAGACATTCACGCTGCCGGACCTCCTGAAGGGGATGTCCGTCACCGCGCGCACCTTCTTCACCCGCAAGTACACGCTCAACTATCCGGAGGAGAAGGCGCCGCAGTCGCCGCGCTTTCGCGGGCTGCACGCGCTGCGCCGGTACGCCAACGGCCAGGAGCGCTGCATCGCCTGCAAGCTGTGCGAGACCGTCTGCCCCGCGACCTGCATCACGATCGATTCGGACGTGGCCGAGGACGGCACCCGGCGCACGACGCGCTACGACATCGACCTGTTCAAGTGCATCTACTGCGGCTTCTGCGAGGAAGCCTGTCCGGTGGATGCGATCGTGCTCACCCGGATCCACGAGTACCACATGGAGCACCGCGGCGAGAACATCATGAGCAAGGACAAGCTGCTCGCGGTCGGGGAACGCTACGAGACCCTCATCGCCGTCGACAAGGCGGCCGATGCTCCCTATCGGTGAGGCCACGCCAGTGCTAGTCGACATACTGTTCTACGTGTTCGCCACGCTGCTGGTGGTGGGCGCCCTCGGGGTGATCACGGCCCGCAACCCGGTGTACTCGGCGCTGTTCCTGGTGTTCGCTTTTGTCAACTCGGCGGCGATCTGGCTGCTCTCGGAAGCGGAGTTCCTCGCCATCGTGCTGGTGCTGGTGTACGTCGGCGCGGTGATGGTGCTGTTCCTGTTCGTGGTGATGATGCTCGACATCAACATCGCGGAGCTCAAGCGCGGCTTCACCCGCTTCGCGTGGCTGGGATGGCTCACCGCCTGCGCGCTCATCGTGGAGATCGTCGGCGTGGTGTGGACGCACGGACTCGCCGGCATCGACGTCGGCAAGGGTTTCGTGCCCGAGCCGGCCGGGTTCAGCAACACCCGCGCGCTCGGGCAGGTGCTCTACACCCGCTACGCCTATCCGTTCGAGCTCGCCGCGGTGCTGCTGGTGGTGGCGATCGTGGCGGCCATCGCGCTGACGCTGCGCCGCCGGCCGGGCCAGAAGACCCAGGACGTCGCGCGCCAGGTGGCGGCGCGGGCCGAAGACAGGGTGCGCGTGGTGAAGGTCGCCGCGGAGAAGCGCTCATGATCACCCTTGCCGAGATGCTGACGCTTTCCGGGGTGCTGTTCGCGCTGGCCGTCGCCGGCATCTTCCTCAACCGCAAGAACGTCATCCTGCTGCTGATGTGCGTCGAGCTGCTGCTGCTCTCGGCCAACTTCAACTTCATCGCCTTCTCGCGCATGCTGGGGGATCTCACCGGCCAGGTGTTCGTGTTCTTCGTGCTCACCGTGGCGGCGGCGGAGTCGGCCATCGGGCTCGCCATCCTGGTGGTCCTGTTCCGCGAGCGGCGCAGCATCAACGTCGAAGATCTGAACACTCTCAAGGGCTAGAGGCCGCATGAATCCCCATCTGCTGATCGCCATCCCGCTGCTGCCGCTCGCCGCGGCAGTGATCGCCGGGCTCGCCGGGCGGCTCATCGGCCGCGCGGGCGCGCACACCGTCACCATCGCGGGTGTCGCGGCCTCGTGCGCGCTGTCGCTCTACGTCCTCAAGCAGATCTACTGGGACGGCGCGGCGGTGTTCAACGGTCCGGTGTACACCTGGCTGGTCAGCGACGGGGTGCACATCCACGTCGGCTTCCTGATCGACCGGCTCACCGCCCTGATGATGTCGGTGGTCACGTTCGTGTCGCTGTGCGTGCATGTGTACACGATCGGCTACATGCGCGACGATCCCGGCTACAAGCGCTTCTTCAGCTACATCTCGCTGTTCACGTTCTCGATGCTCATGCTCGTGATGTCGAACAACTTCATGCAGCTGTTCTTCGGCTGGGAGGCCGTGGGCGTGGTGTCGTACCTGCTGATCGGCTTCTGGTACACCCGGCCGAGCGCCATTTTCGCCAACCTCAAGGCCTTCCTGGTCAACCGCGTGGGGGATTTCGGCTTCATCATCGGCATCGCGGCCGTTTTCTCCTATACGCACTCGCTGTCCTACGAGGCGGCGTTCGCCGCCGCGCCGCACATCGCGCAGCAGACGCTGCCTGTGTTCGGCGGCGTCAACGCGGTGACGCTCATATGCATCGCCCTGTTCATCGGCGCCATGGGCAAGTCCGCGCAGGTGCCGCTGCACGTGTGGCTGCCCGACTCGATGGAAGGTCCGACGCCGATCTCGGCGCTGATCCACGCGGCCACCATGGTGACCGCGGGCATCTTCATGGTGGCGCGCATGTCGCCGCTGTTCGAGTATTCGAACACCGCGCTGTCCTTCGTGCTGGTGATCGGGGCGACCACGGCGTTCTTCATGGGAGTGCTGGGCGTCGTCATGAACGACATCAAGCGCGTGATCGCCTACTCGACGCTCTCGCAGCTCGGCTACATGACCGCCGCGCTCGGCGCCTCGGCCTACAGCGCCGGCATCTTCCACCTGATGACGCACGCGTTCTTCAAGGCGCTGCTGTTTCTCGCCGCCGGCTCGGTCATCATCGCCATGCACCACGAGCAGGACATGCGCAGGATGGGCGGGCTCGGCAAGTACATGCCCATCACCGCCATCACCTGCTGGGTCGGCGGGCTGGCGCTGGTCGCCACGCCGTTCTTCTCGGGCTTTTACTCCAAGGACGCCATCATCGAGGCGGTGGGCCTGTCGCACCGCTGGGGCGCGACCTACGCCTACTGGTGCGTGCTGCTGGGCTCGTTCATCACCTCGCTGTACACCTTCCGGCTGCTGTTCATGACCTTCCACGGCGAGGAGCGCTTCCGCCATGCGCCGGCGGGGCATGCCGCGGCCGCCAATCACTCGGTCGGTCACGAGGAGCAAGCGCAGGAGCACGGCCACCATCCGGTGGAGCCGCGTGAGAGCCCTCTGGTGGTCACCCTGCCGCTGATCGCGCTCGCCATCCCCTCGCTGGTGATCGGCTACCTCACGGTCGGCAAGATCCTCTACGGCGGATACTTCGGCAAGGCCATCTTCGTGCTGCCGCGGCACGATGTGCTCGCGCACATGGCCGGGGAGTACCACGGACCGGCGCTGCTGGCGCTGCACGGCTTTCTCGGCGCGCCGTTCTGGATGGCGCTCGCCGGCTTCGTCACCGCCTGGGTGTTCATCCTGAAGCGCCCGCAGCTCGCCGATGCGGCGGCCGTGAAGTTCGCCTGGCTGCACCGGCTGCTCATCGAGAAGTACTACTTCGACTGGTTCAACGAGCACGTCCTCGCGAAGCTCGCCCGTGGCCTCGGCCTGGGGTTGTGGAAGGCCGGCGACCAGGGACTGATCGACGGCGCCCTGGTCAATGGAACGGCCAATTCGGTGGGCTGGTTCGGCGGCGTGGTACGGCGCGTGCAGAGCGGCTACCTGTATTCGTACGCCTTCTGGGTCGTGATCGGCCTGGCGGCGCTGCTCGGCTGGTTCCTGGTCCACGCCTGAGCGGGAAGAGCACTTCGGAGAAAGCACAAGAATGCACGATCACCTGCTGTCCATCCTGATCTGGCTGCCGATAGCCGCCGGACTCCTGGTGCTCATGCTCGGGGAGCGCAACATCGTCGCCGGCCGCTGGCTGTCGCTCGCCGCCTCGGTCGCGACGCTGGCGCTGTGCGTGCCGCTGTGGCAGGACTTCAACACGCACACCGCGGCGTACCAGTTCGTGCAGAAGGCGCCGTGGATCGCCCGCTTCCACGCCTACTATGCCCTCGGGGTGGATGGCATCTCGATGCCGCTCATCGTGCTCACCGCCTTCATGACCATTCCGGTGGTGATCGCCGGCTGGCGGGTCATCACGAAGCGGCCGGCGCAGTACTATGCCGCGTTCCTGATCATGGAAGGGCTGATGATCGGGGTGTTCTCCGCCACGGACGCGCTGCTGTTCTATTTCTTCTGGGAAGCGATGCTGATCCCGATGTTCCTCATCATCGGCATCTGGGGCGGCCCGCGGCGCGTGTACGCGACCATCAAGTTCTTCCTGTACACCTTCCTCGGCTCGGTGTTCATGCTGGCGGCGCTGATTTTCATGTACGTGAAGGCCGGCAGCTACTCCATCGCCGCCTTCCAGTCGCTGCCGCTGACTCTGCCCGAGCAGCGCTGGATCTTCTTCGCCTTCCTGCTCGCCTTCGCGGTGAAGGTGCCGATGTGGCCGGTGCACACCTGGCTGCCGGATGCGCACGTCGAGGCGCCCACCGGCGGGTCGGTCATCCTGGCGGCCATCATGCTGAAGATGGGCGGCTACGGGTTCCTGCGCTTCAGTCTGCCGATCGCGCCCGACGCCTGCCGCGAGCTCAACATGCTGATCATCACGCTGTCGCTGATCGCGGTGATCTACATCGGCTTCGTCGCCATCGTGCAGCCGGACATGAAGAAGCTGATCGCCTATTCCTCGATCGCGCACATGGGCTTCGTGACCCTGGGCGCCTTCGTGGTCTACGAGATCGTGCGCGCCACCGGCGGGCTTTCAGGCGCGGCGATGGGCATGGACGGCGCCATGGTGCAGATGGTCTCGCACGGACTGATCTCGGGCGCGATGTTCCTGTGCGTCGGGGTGCTCTATGACCGGATGCACAGCCGGCAGATCGCCGACTACGGCGGGGTCGTCAACACCATGCCGATATTCGGCGCCTTCATGGTGCTGTTCGCGCTCGCCAACGCGGGGCTGCCGGGCACCTCGGGCTTCGTCGGGGAGTTCCTGGTGATCCTCGCGAGCTTCAAGGCCAGCTTCTGGTTCGCGACGCTCGCCGCCGTGACGCTCATTCTCGGGGCCGCCTACACGCTGTGGATGGTCAAGCGCGTGGTCTTCGGGCCGGTGGCCAACGATCACGTGGCGAAGCTCACCGATCTCGACGGCCGCGAGTTCCTGATACTGGGCGCGCTCGCCGCGGTGGTGCTGCTGGTGGGCGTGTGGCCCGAGCCGTTGCTGAAAGTCATGGGACCCTCGATTCACCACCTGGTTGCGCAGGCCGTCGCCAGCAAGATCCCGGTTTGAACCTATGCCTGATTCCATGATGACCATGCACTCATTCGCCGCCGCCACGCCGGAGATCTTCCTCGCCGCGGCGATCTGCGTCGTGCTGCTCTTCGAGGCGTTCATCGGTGCCAGGCACCGCGGCGCCACGGCGACATTGACGCTGCTCACCCTCGTGATCGGTGCGGCGCTGACCGTCGCTTTCGCCGACGTCGGTCACCGCGTCCTGCTGTTTCACGGCATGTACGTGGCCGACCCGCTGGCATTCGCGCTGAAGCTCGCGGCCTTCCTGGTGGTGGCGGTGACGCTGCTGTATTCGCGCGCCTACCTCGAGAACCGCAACATCCTCAAGGGCGAGTACTACGTACTCGCGCTGACGGCGCTGCTGGGCATTTTCGTGCTGATCTCGGCCGCGAGCCTGCTGACCGTGTACCTCGGCGTCGAGCTGCTGGCGCTGTCGGTGTACGCCATGGTGGCCTTCGACCGCGAGTCGGGCGTGGCGGCCGAGTCGGCCATGAAGTACTTCGTGCTGGGCGCAATCGCCTCCGGCATGCTGCTGTACGGCATGTCGATCATCTACGGGCTCACCGGGACGCTGAGCCTCGCCGGCATCGCCGCGGCGCTGCACTCCGCGCACAGCCTCGGGGTCATCCTGGGACTCACGTTCCTGGTGGTGGCGGTCGCCTTCAAGTTCGGCGCGGTGCCGTTTCACATGTGGCTGCCGGATGTGTACGAGGGCGCTCCGACCAGCGTGACCCTGTTCATCGGCACGGCGCCCAAGATCGCCTATTTCGCACTGGCCCTGCGCCTGCTCGCCTACGGCCTGCCGGGCGCGGCCGTGGACTGGACCCAGATGCTGATGCCGCTGGCGGTGCTGACCGTGGTGGTCGGCAACGTGGTGGCCATCGTGCAGACCAATCTGAAGCGCATGCTGGCCTACTCGACCATCAGCCACGTCGGTTTCATCGTGCTCGGCTTCGTCGCGGGGACTCGCAGCGGCTATACCGCGGCGCTGTACTACACGCTGATCTATGTGCTGATGGCCATGGGCTACTTCGGTGTGATCGTGCTGGCCAGCCGCAAGGGCTTCGAGGCGGACAAGCTGGACGACTACAAGGGACTGTACCAGCGCGATCCGCTGCTGGCGCTGGTGATGGCGATGCTCATGTTCTCCGCCGCCGGCGTGCCGCCGTTCGTCGGCTTCTGGGCCAAGCTCAGGATCATCCAGGCTCTGTGGGAGACCAGCCACCTCTGGCTGGTGATCGTCGCGGTCGTGATGTCGGTAGTCGGGGCGTTCTACTACCTTCGGGTGGTGAAGCTGATGTACTTCGACGAGGCCCCCGAGACGCTGCCGGCGACGGTGCGCTCCTTTGGCGTACGCTTCACGCTGGGGGTCAATGCGGCGGCGGTGCTCGTGCTCGGCATTCTGCCGGCGCCGCTGCTGGATCTGTGCTCGCGTCTGATGAGCTAGACGCCCGGATACCCCCCTCGGTACGCGCCGCACGGCAGCCCTGTCCCGCGAATTGAACACGGGACGGCCGCGCGCACGCTCGAGCTCAGAAGCGACCCCGCGCCTCACCGACCGGGGCCATAATCCGGCTTTCGATCCGGCGTGATCCCCGGATCCGGCCGAATTTCGAGGTGACCCGATGCCCGAGCAGCCCGTCAAGGCAGCGCAGACGTTATCTGACGGAGGCGCCGCAGGCGCTGTCCAGGGGCAGGATTTGGTGGCCGAGCTTGCCAACCGCGTGGGCTCGCTCGGGGTCGAAGTCGCCGATATCGCGGGCAATCTCGAGGAGCTCGCCACACGCGTCTCGGGCCAGGCGGCCCAGTTCGAGGAGCTTCACCAGGCGACCGAGACCATGGTCTCGGGCAATCGCGTGATCGATCGCGCCGCCCACGAGGTCCAGAAGGCCGCCGGCACCGCCGGGGGAGAGATCTCGGAGTCGCGCGCCCTCCTCGGAGCGGCGGTCGAGGCCATCGGCCAGCTCACGGCGGCGGTCGGGCGGATCGAGGAGCGGCTCGCGTCCTTCGCCTCGGTGCTCAAGGAAATCACCTCCGTGGCCGGCTCCATCCAGACCATCGCCAAGCAGACCCGGCTGTTGTCGCTCAACGCGGGAATCGAGGCGGCGCGGGCGGGGGAGGCGGGACGCGGCTTTGCCGTGGTGGCGGGCGAGGTGAAGAACCTGGCCGAGGAGACTCGCACCGCGACGGACCGGATCACGAACACGGTGCGCTCGCTCACCGAGCAGATCGAGGGCCTGATCAGCGAGAGCGGGGAGGTCAGCCGTCAGGCGGATCTCGCCGGTGAAGGCGCCGGGAGGGTGCACGGAGTGGTCAATCGCGCGCATGTGGCGTTCGAGACGGTGAGCCGGGAGATCGACGGCATCGTGCAGTCCACCTCGTCCAATCTCGAGGCCTGCAACGCCACGCTCACCGAGCTGGGCGGACTCGCCGAGGGCGTGCAGCTATCCTCGGCCAACCTGGCGCAGGCCGACAAGCGGGTCGAGGAGCTGCTCGACCTCAGCGAGAGCCTGATCGAGATCATCGCCGAAAGCGGCGTGGAGACCGCGGACACGCCGATCATCCGGCTCGGCATCGAGACCGCCCGGCGCATCGAGCAGGTGTTCGAGGACGCGATCTCGCGCGGGGAGATCACCGAGGCGAAGCTCTTCGACGAGCGCTACCGGCCGATTCCCGGCACCAATCCCCAGCAGTTCCTCACGGAGTACGTCGAGTTCACCGACCGCGTGCTGCCGTCCATCCAGGACCCGGTGCAGCGCACGGATCCACGGATCATATTCTCCGTCGCCTGGGCCAAGGGAGGCTACCTTCCCACCCACAACCCCGATTACCAGAAACCGCAGGGAAAGGACCCGGTCTGGAATGCGGCGCATTGCCGCAACCGGCGCGTGTTCAACGATCGTGCCGTGCAGAAGGTCGCGCGCAACACCCGGCCGTTCCTGCTGCAGATCTACCGGCGCGACATGGGAGGCGGGCACTTCGTGTTGATGAAGGACCTTTCGGCCCCGATCCGGGTGCGCGGCCGGCACTGGGGCGCTTTCCGGATCAGCTACCGGTAGGGGGACTCGCTCCGGGAACCGCGAGGCTGCGGTCCGCCTCCCGGGCCACCAGCGTTCCTCTCCGTCAGTATCGTGCCCGAAAGCTCTTTCCGAGCCGCCCGCCCTTGCCGAAATAGTGACGGAAGACGTAGAACAGCGGCGACCAGGCATCGATGTCGATGCGGGTGCCCGCGTCGTTCAGTATCGAGCGATGGACATGCACGCACAGGCGCCGCACTTCAAAGTAAAGAATACCGTCTTGCGCCGTTGCGGGCGTCTGCGCGAGCATGCGCGCCTCGATCTGCACGGGGCACTGCGCCGCGCGCAGGGGCGCCACGATCCGCGAGGCAAGCGGCGAGAAGCCGGAGACGCCGAATTTGTCTTTCGCGTGCACGATGCCGGCGCCGCGATGATAGTCGGTGAGCGGGGAACGCCCGGTCGTATGGCCGAGCCTCTCGACATGCTCCCATTGTGCGGGCGACGGCAGATTGAGCACGCATTCCGACGTGCGCGCGAGGTTGCCGCCGGTCTGGCCGAAGGATGTCAGGCCGAGCATGAAACGCTCGCCGAGCGCCCAGAAGCTCGACATGGCGGCAAGGTTGGTCGTTCCGTCCGGGTTGAGCGTGCTGATGACGGCGACGGGCGTGCCGAAATAGAGCACCTCCGGTGAAACGGTGACGAAGTGGTCCGCGATCCGGGTGTTCATGGAGGCAGCCTGGCACTTCGGCGACGCCGCATGCTTCACGATGTTCTGTAACGAAAGCGGATGCGCGGGCACTATCATGGTCGAGGACACATGACTACGGGCCTGTCGAATATCGCGCGCATGGGCGCGCTCGTGGGCGACCCGGTGCGCGCGGCGATGCTGGCGGTGTTGATGGATGGAAACGAGCGCGCGGCGGGCGAGCTCGCCGCACGGGCGGGAGCCTCCCCGCAGGCGGCGAGCGCGCATCTGAGCCTCCTGCTCGACGGCGGGCTGCTCGCCGTCAGCGCCCGCGGACGTCACCGGTACTATCGTCTGCGCGATGCCGACGTCGCTCATGCGATCGAGACTCTCTCGTTCGCGGCCAATGTCGCGCGCAGGAAAACGGACCGCCTGGAGCCGGCGCTCAAGCACGCGCGCCGCTGCTACGATCACATAGCCGGCGCGCTCGGTGTGGCGATTTGCGATGCGCTCATCCTGAAAGGCCGCCTCATCGCGGGTTCCGACGGGTTCGCGGTCAGCGCACAGGGATATGAATGGCTCGCACGGCTCGATCTATCGCCACCGCGCGCGATGCGCCGCACCCTGGTTCGGCCGTGCCTGGACTGGACGGAGGGGCGTCCTCACGTCGCGGGCTGGCTCGGCGCGGCGCTTTGCGAGCGCCTGGAGAAGGCCCGCGGCCTGAAACGCAATTCCGCCGACCGCAGCCTGACCGTGACCGCGAAGGGTCGCTCGCTGCTCGCCGAATATTTCGGCCTCGATTGGCGGCCGGCGGGCGCGCTCGAACGGGCGAACCGGGCGCAGGCGTTGCTTTCGGGCACTGGAGAGTGACCCGGCGGGCAAAGCGCTCAGCCCGCCTGGCCGGCCTCGCGCGCGCAGGCAAAGCGAGTCGAGCGGCGTCAATGAGTCATTCGAGGGCCCAGGGGACGTTTCACGGAGCCTTCTTCTTCCTGTGCGAGATCATTCGGAAGGCGAGCAGCAGCACCGCGATATTGAGCACCCACCAGGCCCAGCCGCTGTGCTTCTGGATCCTCTCGAGCATCGTCGACGCCTTCGGCAGCGTGACCGATCCGGTGAGCAGCTCCCGGATGCCGTCGTGGGCCACCACGACCTCGATCGGCTGTTTGCCGCCGTGCAGGCCGTCCGTCGAAACGACATAGTCGCCGTGCCGCGCCGACACCTTGGCGGCGCGACCGCCGATCCTGACGGTCACGTTGCCCGCTCCGGTGACGGGCCGGTGATCGCCGGTGCGTGTGATCCGCAGCAGGAGCTCGCCGGGACGCGCCTCGGCATCGAGCACCAGTTGCGCGGAGCTCGTCACCTGCACCGTCTGGAGAGGCGCGCCGGCCGCCGAGGCCGGCAATCCCGCACAGGCGGCCAGCACCAGCCAGGCGAGGGCGAGCGGGAGCAGAGGAGCCCGGGCCCTCACGGCTGATCCTCCAGCCCCAGGAATTTTTCCAGCCCCTGCAGCCCCTCGAGAAAGCCCTGCTCCTGTCCTAAGCTCAGGCAGGCGAGCAGCGAGCGCTCCCGCTCGAGCGCCAGCGGCACCAGTTCCCCATACATGCGCCGGCCCGCCTTGGTGAGCCGCACCTGCCGTTCCCGCCGGTCCTGCTCGTTGGACACGCGCTCGACGAGATCCCGGCCCTCGAGCTCCGCGATCGCCCGGCTGACGCGGGTCTTGTGCATGCGCGTGCTGCCGGCGATGTACTGCGCGGTGCAGGCGTGCCCGCCCACAGTGGCCATGACGCGCCACTGCGGGATGTCCAGCCCGAAGCGCTCCCGGTAGATCGCCGCCAGGTACTGGCTGACGCCGGTGGCCAGGCGGTTCAGGCGGAAGGGCACGAAGGCGCAGAGCTCGAGCGACGGCTCGGGGTCGGATAGGCCATTCACTGATGAATCTCTCTAACGGTTGCGCTCGCAACTATTTGTGTCATCATAATGCAAAGCATACCGGGAGTTCGCCATGTGCTCCGCATCCGCAAGCGGGACCGAGCCGCTTCAGTACCTCGAGGGATTCGGCAACCATTTCGCGACCGAGGCGCTCCCCGGAGCGCTGCCCCAGGGGCGCAACTCCCCCCAGCGCTGCCCGTACGGGCTGTACGCCGAGCAGCTCTCGGGCACGGCCTTCACCGCTCCGCGGCACGCGAACCGGCACAGCTGGCTCTACCGCATCCGCCCGGCGGCCGTGCAGGGCGCATTCCGGCCCCTGGAGCATCCGGGTCTCGTGGGTCGTTTCAGCGAATTGCCCGCGACGCCCGATCCGCTGCGCTGGAGCGCGCCGCCGCTGCCGGGCGAGCCCCAGGATTTCCTCGACGGCCTGCTCACCATCGGCGGCGCCGGCTCGAGCGATGCCCAGACCGGCTGCGCGGTTCACTGGTACCTGGCCAACCGCTCCATGCGGGACCGGTTCTTTTACGACGCCGACGGCGAGCTGCTCATCGTGCCCCAACTCGGCCGGCTGCGAGTGGCGAGCGAGCTCGGCGTACTCGAGGCGGGGCCCCGGGAGATCGTGCTGGTGCCGCGCGGGGTGCGCTTCCGCGTGGAGCTGCCCGACGGGCCGGCGAGGGGCTACGTCTGCGAGAACTTCGGTGCGCCGCTTAAGCTGCCGGACCTGGGGCCCATCGGCTCGAACGGTCTGGCCAATCCCCGCGACTTCCAGACGCCCGTGGCCTGGTACGAGGACCGCGAGGGCGAGATGGAGCTGGTGGCGAAGCTCGGCGGCGAGTTGTTCTCGGCGCCGCTCGATCACTCGCCGCTCGATGTGGTGGCCTGGCACGGCAATCACGCACCGTGCAAATACGACCTGGACCGTTTCAACACCCTCGGCTCGATCAGCTACGACCACCCCGATCCGTCGATCTTTCTGGTGTTGCACTCGGTGAGCGACACTCCGGGGGTCGACAACCTCGATTTCGTGATCTTCCCGCCGCGCTGGCTGGTCGCGCAGGACACCTTCCGTCCCCCCTGGTTCCATCGCAACGTCGCCAGCGAGCTCATGGGCCTGATCCACGGAGTCTACGACGCCAAGGCGAGCGGCTTCGAGCCGGGCGGGGCGTCGCTGCACAATTGCATGACCGGCCACGGGCCCGATGCCGAGACGTTCGAGCGCGCGAGCCGCGCCGACACCCGGGCGCCGCAGCACGTCACCGACACCATGGCCTTCATGTTCGAGACCCGCGCCCTCATCCGGCCCACCCCGCGGGCGCTGGCGCTGCCGCAGCGCCAGGCCGATTACGCGCGCTGCTGGCAGGGGCTCGCCCGGCGGTTCACGCCGCATGCCGCACAACCTCGAGTAAAGGGGCCGCTGTGACGCGCACCATCGATGAGACTCACGATCCGCGGCTCACGAGCTGGGTGGAGTCGGCCAACCGGCCTGCGGGGGATTTCCCCATCCAGAACCTGCCGTTCGCGGTCTTCCGGCGCGCGGGCAGCGGCGAGCCGCTGCGCTGCGGGGTGGCGATCGGAGATCAGGTCCTCGACCTTGCCGCTCTCGGCGCCTCACCGCCGCTCGAGGGGCAGGCGGCTCGGGCGCTGTCGGCGTGCGCCGGGCCGGCGTTGAATCCCCTGATGGAGCTCGGAGGCGATGCGTGGCGGGCGCTGAGACTGCAGCTCTCGCGGGTGCTGCGTGCCGGCTCGCCGCATCGGGCGCGCGCGGCGGGCGCGCTGGTGCCGCAGTCCGGCGCGGAGTTCGCGCTGCCGGCGCGCATCGGCGACTACACGGACTTCTACACCTCCATCCAGCACGCCACGGCCGTCGGGCGGCTGTTCCGCCCCGATCAGCCGCTGTTGCCCAATTACAAGTGGGTGCCCATCGCCTATCACGGCCGCTCCTCCTCCATCGGGGTGTCGGGCCAGCAGGTCCGGCGCCCGCACGGGCAGATCAAACCGCGGGACGCCGAGCGGCCCCGGCTCGCGCCCACGCAGCGGCTGGACTACGAGCTGGAGGTCGGAGTGCTCATCGGCGCGGGCAATTCCCCGGGCGAGCCGGTCGCGCTCGGGCAGGCCGAGGCGCATGTGTTCGGCCTGTGCCTGCTCAACGACTGGTCGGCCCGCGACGTGCAGGCGTGGGAGTACCAGCCGCTGGGTCCCTTCCTGGCCAAGAACTTCGCCACGACGATATCGCCCTGGGTGGTGACCCTGGAGGCGCTGGCGCCGTTTCGCTCGCCCTGGAGCCGTCCGGACGCCGATCCGCAGCCGCTGCCCTATCTCGATGGCGCAGCGATGCGCTCGGCCGGGGCGGTCGATCTGGAGCTGGAGGTGGCGCTCGAGACGGCCTCGATGCGCACGCAGGGCGCCGCGCCCCAGCGATTGTCGCGTTCCAACTTCCGGCACAGCTACTGGTCGATCGCGCAGATGGTGGCCCATCACACCGTGAACGGCTGCAATCTGCGCCCGGGCGACCTGCTCGGCAGCGGCACGCAGTCCGGATCGGGCGGCGGCGAGGGCGGCTCGCTCCTGGAGCTCACCTCAGGCGGCCGGCAGCCGCTTAAGCTCACCGGCGGCGAGACGCGCACGTTTCTCGCCGACGGTGACCGGGTGATCCTCAGGGGCTGGTGCGAGCGCCGGGGGTTTGCGCGCATCGGTTTCGGGGAGGCCGCCGGCATCGTGCTGCCGGCGGGCGGCGAGCATCCCTGAGGGGAAGCCTGCTGCGGCGCGTTCCCCTGCGACATGTCGTGGCTGGCCCGGTTGCGCCGCGCGCCAGAGCTACGGTCCGGCAAGCCCAAGCAGCGCATGTCTCCTGCTATCTGGCATGCCCACGATTTCGTCTGCGAAGTGCCCGAGCTGGACGAGCCGCGCCATTACCATCATCGGTTCCGCGATGCGGGTAAAGAACGCTTTGTATCCCGCACAAAGATAGTTGAGGCCGGGTTCGCCGTCCGGTGTATTGATGAAGCGATTTCGGGGGCATTCGCCATAGCAGGCGAACAGCACCGGGCACTCCTTGCAATAACCGGGGAGAGTCTCGTATTTGGCTTCACCGAAGCGCCGCTGTTTCTCCGATGAGACGAGAGTCGAGAGGTGATTGTCGCGAATGTTGCCGATCAAGTGATCCGGCTCGACGTAGTGGTCGCAGGAGTAGACGTCCCCGTTGTGCTCCAGAGCCAGGGACCGGCCGCACGTGGGGGCAACGATGCACAAGTTGTGCTGGCCGAGCCAGCTGCCAAGGGCGATATCGAACGTGGTGACGAAGACCTTGCCGACATCCCGTCCCACCCACTCATCGAAGATCTCGATCAGGAACGAGCCGAACTGCTCCGCTTTCACGGATCGGTCGGTCACCAGGCTGCCTTCCTGCTTGTAGAGGGGGCGATCTGCGCCCCGGCGGCCATCCCAGCCCCGGTTGGCCGAGGCGATCGTGTCGGGAGTCGCTCTTTCGACGATGGGGATCAGCTGGATGTACCGAGCCTGCAGCTCGTCGCGAAAGAAACTGTACACCTCGAGTCCGTGACCGGCGTTTGCGGCATGCACTGTGCACAAAATATTGACGTCGACGTCGTGTTTGCGCAGGCACTTCCAGGCGCGCATTACCTCGTCGAAGGTTCCGTCACCTCTCTTGTCAATCCGGTAGGCATCGTGCAGTTTGCGAGGGCCGTCGACGCTCAGCCCGACGAGATAGCCGTTTTCTTTGAAGAACGCGGCCCATTCGTCGGTAATGAGCGTGCCGTTCGTCTGGATGGTGTGCTGCACCCGCTGATGCGGCTTTCGATACCGTTCCGCAAGCTCGACGGATCGTTTATAGAAGTCCAGGCCCCGCAGCGTCGGTTCGCCCCCCTGCCACGCGACTTGAATCTCGGGTCCGGGCGAGGAAGCCATGAGCTGGCCGATGTAGGTCTCCAACGTGATCTCGTCCATGAGGTGGCTGCCATTGGGGTAGAGCTGTTCCTTCGAGAGAAAGAAGCAATACTTGCAGCTCAGGTTGCACGCAGCGGCCGCGGGCTTCGCGAGGAGGTGGTAGGGGGTCCGGCTGCGGCCGTTATGAAAAGAGGGGGCGTTCGTCACGCGCAACTCCGGAACAACTGTGAATGGCCGTGCTCCTCGCACATCCTCCCCGGAGCTTCCCCGGGCGTCCGGCTGTAGCGACCGCGCACGCTGAAGCCCGGCTGCGGGAAGGAACCGGACATGACCGCTGCCGAGGGTCCATCGGATGACCCCGGTTTTATATCGACGTTCCAGGCCGGGAATTCCTATACGCACCAGCTTCGCGGAACGCCTCGGACGAACGGGATCGATTCGTCGACGTGATTTCTATTGCGCGGCCCGCGGATCAGGGCCAAGCTAATCCAGGGTGCGAAGAGGGGGAACCAGCGTGGCTGAGCCCGGAGAGAAGTATCTCCGTGAAGCTCTCGAGTCCGAAGGGCTCCTCCGGGCGTACCTGTTCCGCATTGTCCGCAATATGGCGGACGTGGATGAACTGCTTCAGGAAACGTACGCTAGGCTCTTGGTTGCGCCTTCCGCGGAACGCGAAGAAGTGCGTTCCGTACGGGCGCTGATTTTGACCATTGCGCGGAACGTGGCCGTCGATTGGCTTCGACACCGTGACGTGGTTCCCATGAGCCTGATGTCGGATTTGGCCGCGCTGGACGTCTTGGATGAGAACGCCCGGGTCGAGGAAATTGTCAACGCACACCAGGAGCTTGCATTGCTTGCGGAATGTGTAGCGGAGCTGCCGGAACGCTGTCGTCAGGCATTCACGCTGCGGCGCGTCTATGGCCTGACACAGGCGGAGATCGCTGAGCGGCTCGGCATTACGGAGGGGACCGTCGAACAGCTCGTCGCGCGCGCGGTCCGGCGCTGTGCGGAGCATCTGTTCGCCCGGGAAACGGAGGCCGATCGTCCGGATTCCCTGAGCCGCCGCCTGGCGCGGCGCCTGAGACGCCATGAGCAGAGCCGACGACATTGAGGGCCAGGCGGCGGCCTGGATCGCACGGCGGGATCGCGGAGACGGCCGTGATGCCGGCCTGTCAGCCTGGCTGGCCGCCGATCCGCGCCACCGTGCGGCGTATCTCAGGCTGGCGCAAGCCTGGCGCCGCTCGGAGCTGCTCGAGCGCCTGCGGCCCACAAGTGGCGCCATTGATCCGGATCTGCTCGCCACGCCTCGACCGCCGGGCCGGTGGACGCGCCTCGGACGCCGCGGAGGAACCGGCCAAATCGCACCGCCGTCCGCTCACATTCCCCGTCGCGCAGCGTCGCGAGCGTTCGGGTGGGGCGCGATGGTGGCGGGGCTCGCAGCGGCCGGCTTCGTGCTGTGGTGGACATTGGCTCAACCGGCGGCCCGAATCTACAGCACCCGGCCGGGCAGTCTTTACCGAGTCGTCCTCGCCGACGGCTCGTCGATCATCCTGAATGCGGACACGGCGGTACGCGGCCCATACTCCACCTCAGAGCGCCGCGTGACTCTCCACCGAGGCGAGGGTCCGATTCGGGGTGCCCCGTGCCCCACCCAGGCCATTGAGGTTCATGCGAACGGTCACATCGTGCGCGACGTCGGAACACACTTCGATGTGAGGCTTGATGACGGTCGTTCGTTCGAAGTGCTGGTGACCCAAGGCCGCGTCGCACTGATGCCTGCGCGACGTATATGGGCACGACGCCTGACGAGCCGGAGGTCGCTCGTCACGGCGGGCGAACTCGCCCTGGTTGACGCTGGAGGGATGACCGTTGAACGGCTCGCCCCCGCGCAGATAGCCCGCCGACTCTCCTGGAAACACCGCCGATTGCGTTTCCGGGGCGAGACCCTCGCCCGCGCGGTAGCGGACTTCGACAAGTATAACTCCGTGCATTTCGTGATCGTGACCCCCTCCATCGAGTCAGTGCGGATCGGCGGAACCTTCGACGCGCTCGATACGGCCAGCTTCGCCGCCGCGCTGAACCGCTCATTCGGAATTTCCGGCCGTACATACGACGGCAGGATCTACCTCGCAGGTCCCGCACCTCGCTGATCGTCGGTGCGCGGCCGGCCGATGAGGCGGGCGATGTAGGGATTTGCGAGTCCGCCCGTCTAACATCGCAAGAAGACAGCAATTGACTCTGTAGCGACAGGGGGGGGATTCGTGGCAAAGACCGATCATCGGCGGTCGGGCATCGTGCCCATCGCGCTCGCGGCAGTATTGCTGGGTATGGCATCGACGGCGGTGGCCGGGGCGGCCCCTATCGCCTTTCACATTCCCGCCCAGTCCGCACCGCGGGCATTGAACGAATTTGCCGCACAGGCCCATGTGCAGCTCCTGTTCGATTACAAGGCGCTCAACGGATTCAAGACAAAATCCCTCGATGGCAGGATGCAGGCGGCGACCGCGCTGGCTCTGTTGCTCAAAGGGTCGGGTTTCGTTTTCCAGCGGGTGAACGACAGAACATTCGCGATCGCGCCTTCCTCCTCCGCCCGGAAAGATGGTCCGGGCAAGGACAGGGAAAGGCGCGCGTCCGCCGACGATCCTGCCGCTCCGGCGGATAAGACGGCTCCTGCACGCGCCGGGCAATCGGTGGCCCTGGCCGAGATCGTCGTGACCGCGGAGAGAACCAGGGAACGCCTGGTGGACGCGCCCGTCGCGGTTACCGCGCTTTCCGGTCGGGCGCTGAGCGACGCCGGCATCCAGGGCACCCAGGGCCTCTCCGAGCTGGCGCCATCGCTCAGCTTTCGGGGCGGCAACCACATGAGCAACAACAATTTCCAGATTCGGGGTATTGGCACGCAAGTCTTCAGTCATGCGCTGGAGTCGGATGTCGCCGTTATCGTCGACGGGGTATCCATGGCGACCGCGGCTCAGGGCTTCACCGACCTTGCCGACGTCGAGCGCGTCGAGGTGATTCGCGGGCCCCAGAGCACGCTGTTTGGCAAGGATGCCGTCGGCGGTGTCATCCACGTAATCACGGAACCCGTGTCCAAGCGGTTGCAGGGTAAGGCCGACATGACTATTGCGCAGGGACAGGAGTACCGGTTCCGCGGAACCATCTCAGGACCGCTGACCGAAGAGCTCGGGTTCCGCCTTACGAGCTATTACGACGACGTCGGCGGCAATGTCTATAACGTGCCGCATCACAGGATGATCAACGGCTATGACTCTCTGGGATTTCGCGGCAAGCTCCGCTGGGCGCCCACCAACGCGCTCGACTTCATACTGACGGGCGATTACAGGAACATGCACGGATATTGCTGCATGCAGACGTTTGTCAAGGTCGTCAATCCTTTGCTCAGTCAGCTACTGGCGGACGCTTCGATTACCGCCGGTGTGAATAACCGCGGGGATGATGAGAATACGCTCATCTCCAATTCGACCGCGCAGACATTGGTCTCACTGCGGGGCAACCTGCATCTGTCGGGCGGAACGCTTTCATCCACAACCGCTTATCAGTTCTTCCACTCGCGCTTCAATCAGCCGGTGGACGGCCTCAATACGCCGACGCCGCTCTACCTCCCGTTCGGACTCGGGTCTCTGGATGTGAACGGAGGGCCTTGGAGCACGTCGCAATTCACCGAGGACTTGCGCTTCACCTCGCCGAGCGGCCGCCGACTGAGCTACGTGGGCGGCCTGTACTACCTGCACCACAGCGTCAACACGGCATATCAGCAGCGCTTCGGACTGAGCGTCTGCAAACCCGGCACCGCGCCCGCTTCATATGGCGCGCCGTGCGGTGCCGGATTGTTCCTGTCGTCCGCGGGATTCCACTCCAACAGCCAGGAGACGAACGTTGCAGCCTATGGGCAGGCGAATCTGAAGCTGGTCGGCAAGCTATCGTTCCTCGGCGGCGCACGGATTCAGCACGATCATGTCACTTTTTGGGCTAATCGGCCAAACCAGCGGGTCGTCCCGGGAGACATCCCGTTGCATCCGGCCGCTTTCGGAAGTGGGGCTACCTCGGATACCGCGGCCACCGGCAAGGCCGGGCTGAAGTACCAATTCGGCCGGAATTCGCAGGGCTACGTCACCTGGTCGACCGGATACAAGGGGCCCGGCTACGATGTGGCGATCGGGGCTCCGATAGTGAACGAACGGCCCGTGAGACCCGAAACGGCCAGAGACTGGGAGCTTGGATACAAGACTCTGACTTTCAACGGACGTCTGAGAGTCAACGCGGACATATTCTACGAGAAGTATACAAACCTTCAGGTTCAAGCGACGAACGTGGGTAGCGGCGGAGTGGTTCAGTTCATGCCTGTGAACGCCGGAAGCGCCGAATCGAAGGGAGTGGAATTGGACTTCCAGGCCAGGCCGATGGCGTCTTTGACCCTCAGAGGCGGGGTGACCTATCTGGATACCAAGGTCAACGTCGACGGCCTGCAGTGTCCGCTCGATGAAAGGGCGGGCTCTCCGGTCATGACGTCCGGAGCGCTGTATAACCAGTGCTTCCGAACTTCGGCAGCGGCGACTCCCATCCTGAACGTTCGTGGTGGCGTTCTGCCGAATGCTTCAAAGTGGCGCGGCAATCTGCTCGCCCGCTACGATCACGTCATTTCTCATACTGGACTGGCCGGGTTCGTCCAGGTCTCGGCAACCAGCCAGACGGGTATCAATTTCTCGCTCAACCAGGACCCGCAGACGGTGCAGCGGGCCTACACGATCACCAATGCCAGCATCGGAGTCTTTAGTCTCGACGGGATTTACCATGTAAGTCTGTTCGCTGACAATCTGTTTAATCAACACTACCTTTCACTGATGTTTGGTTCGCCATTGCTGACGTCGGCTACGGTTACCCCGGGCAATGAAATGGGAATAGTGCCGAAGGACGCGAACAGGTACTTCGGCATCACGATGGGCGTGTCGTTCTGAGGGGTTTCAGAGCTGGATCCGGGGGCGTCATGAGCAAGAGCGGACATACGCGCAGAGAGGTACTGGCGGGCATCTCCACCGCAATCGCCGCCGCTCCGGTCTCAGGGGCGCTGGGAGCGGTGCTCGGCGGACATGAGCGGACCTCGAGGGGACGCAGGCCGAACATCGTGTTCTTTCTGGGCGAGGGTCTGCGGTCGGACGCCTTCAGCATGATGGACAATCCGATCGTCCACACGCCGAACATGGATCGCATCGGACGGGAAGGCGCGGTGTTCAAGAACGCTTTTGCCACGAGCGCGCTGTGCCTGCCATCGCGCGCGAGCATTTTGACGGGTGCGTATCCGCATTCGAACGGCGCTATCAACAACGAGGACTCTGTTGCGCCGGGGTTCACGATGGTCACGGACGTCCTCAAGGAGCATGGGTACGAGACGGCCTTCATCGGCAAGCCGCACGTGCGAGGCGCGCTGAAGGATCACCAGTGGGACTACTATTTCGCTTATCCGGGGCAGCCGGACTATCTGCACCCCGAGATCACCGAAGGCCGCAACGGGCGCTATGACAAGCCGAAGGTCTACAACCGCTACGTGGACGACATTTGTACGGACAAGGCGGTTGAGTGGCTGGAGAGCAGGGGAGAGAAGCCCTTCTGCCTGTTCCTGTGGATCTACGCGCCCCACGAGCCGTTTTACCGTCCGCGGCGACTGTTGAATCTCTACAATGGCGTGAAGGTGCCGATCCCGGACAATTTCGACGAGGACCTCTCGGATTACGCGGGCAAGTCCCGCGCGGTGGCCCATGCGCACAACAAGATCGGAACCACGGAGGTCATGACCGACGATCCTAGAACACTCGAGGAAGTCGCGAAGGATTACTACGCGGGCGTGGTCTCCAACGACGAGGATGTGGGTCGGCTGATCGAGGTGCTCGAGCGTAAAGGGAAGTTCGAGGACACCGCATTCATGATTTCTTCGGACCATGGATTCTTTCTGGGAGAACATACGTTCTATGACAAGCGTCTGATGTATGAGCCGTCAATACGCATCCCGATGATGGTTCGGTGGCCGGGGCAAATTCCGGCCGGCGGCGTGCGCGAGGAAATGGTGCTCAATATCGATGCGCCCGTGACGTTGCTCGATATCGCGGGCCTGCCTGTTCCGAAGACGATGCAGGGGCGCAGCCTGCTTTCTCTGGCGAAAGGCGAGTCCGTGTCGGACTGGCGCAAGGATTGGCTCTACGAGTATTTCGAGTATCCCGGTTTCGAGAACGTCCGGCCTCATCGCGGCGTGCGCACCGAGCGATATAAATTGATGCATTTTTTTGCGATACCCGAGTTTTCGCAGCCCGAGGAGTTCGAGCTGTACGACCTGGCGACCGATCCCGACGAGGATCATAACCTTTACGGAAGACAGGGCTTCGAAGAATTGACGGAGCGTCTCAAGACGCGCATCGAGGAGTTGAGGCGGGAGACGAATGACCACTACCAATTCAAGCCGGGCAAGACGCTGCGCGTGAGCTACCACTGGGGTCCGCCGGAACGTCCGCGGCCCTGGCGGCCGGAGGGAACGTGAGCGGTGCGAGGCGGGGACGTCTGAGGCCACAGGTGGGTCAGGCATCAGCGGGTTTTTCGATTGGGTTTGTATGGGTATAGACAGAAGAACGTTTCTGGCGAGTATGGCGGCTACCGTCTCTGTTGCGGCCAATGGCAGAGGGGCGCAACCGGATGTGGCGAAGGAAAGTCAGGAGAAACGGTCTTTGGAAGGGAGGCGGCCCAAGAACGTCGTTTTGATGATCTGCGACGATCTGGGATACGAGGACTTGCAGTGCTATGGAGGTGTGCTGCCGACACCGAATCTCGACCGATTGGCCGGAAGCGGTGCGCGATTTACCCAATTCAACGCCGCCCATCCGCTGTGCTCGGCTTCGCGGGCCGCGCTTCTCACCGGACGGTACGCCGTTCGTAGCCACACGGCGGGCGTTTACTTTCCGCACGCGCAATCTGGTATGGCACGCGACGAGACCACGATCGCGCAGTTGTTCAAGGCTCGAGGCTACAGAACGAAGGCAATCGGGAAATGGCATCTGGGGGATGCTCCGGAGTACCTGCCGACGAGCCGAGGCTTCGACTCGTACTTAGGGGTTCCCTACAGCGTGGATATGAAGCCGCTGCCGATGATCCGGGACACGCGGATCATAGAGCCGGACACGGATCGGGATCTGCTCACGCCAAGGTATACGGAGGAAGCGGTACGCTTCCTGGAGGAAGTCGGGGACAATCAGTTCTTTTTGTACCTCGCCTATTCCTACCCGCACGATCCGGCGAGAGCCTCGCCGCGCTTCCGGAACCGCTCGGGGTTCGGCTCGTACGGAGACTCGGTCGAGGAGATCGACTGGAGCGTGGGAAAGATCCTGAGTGTTCTTGAGCGTCGAGGGCTTTCGCAGGACACGCTCGTAGTCTTTACGAGCGACCACGGGCCGTGGTTTCAGGGCTCCCCGGGCGATCTGCGTGGCCGCAAGGGCTCGACTTTCGAGGGCGGCTGCCGCGTGCCGCTGATCGTGCGTTGGCCGGGGGAAATTCCCGCCGGGATCGTCTCGGACGCCTTGACTTCAAACTTGGATGTGCTGCCGACGCTGGCCGCGCTGTGCGATCTCGATCTGCCGGCAAAAAAGTTGGACGGTATCGATATCTCGTCCCTTTTCTTCGGTGCCCGCCCGGACCTGGAGCGTCCACCGCTGCTGTATTTCACGCCGTTCAGCCCCAAGCGGGAGGCCGGTTTCATCCGCGGTGGAGCCGGCGGAGGCGTGGATGTGCATTGCATCAGACGCGGTGAATGGAAACTGCGCGTCGCACAGCTTACCGGTGAGATCTACATCGTCGATTACACGATCGGGCACGAGAGCTTTTGGCTCCCGCGTCCGGAACTGTACGACGTCGTGGCCGATCCGGGTGAGTGTTACGACGTGGCCCGGGAACATGGGGATGTCGTCGCGGCCCTGCTGGCGGAGCTGGGCGAACGGGTCAAGACCTTTGATTCGGACGTGGTGTGGGCATTCGAGTCGCTTCGAGCAAAAGCGGCGGCCCTGCCGACCCGGCCGGGCGAGAGTCCCCTGTCGCCCGGCCGGACCTTGCCACCCTGGGCATGGGTGCCGCCCGATCGGCGTCATCCCGGGCTCTGATCCGGTCGGCGCGCGGTCAAACGCAGGGCGCTTGTTCTTCGGATCGAAGGTGGCGGGATGAATACAGTGAATTCAATCAGGCTGATCCGGCTGGGACTGCTGGCGGGTCTGCTGATGATCTCGGAGACCTGCCGGGCCGATACCGCGGGGTCGGCGTTCGCCCCCGTCAAGGATAACCGGGCCAAGCCGAACATAATACTCGTCGTCCTGGACGATGTGGGCTACTCGGATCTTGGTTGCTATGGCAGTGAAATACGGACCCCGAACATCGATAGTCTGGCGCGGAACGGTCTGCGTTATCTTACGTTCGATACCAACGCGGTCTGTTCGGCCACCCGCGCATCGCTGCTGACCGGCCGAAATTCCCAGACGGTCAAGATGGGACACCTCGCGTCCATGGATGCGGGCTTTCTCCGGCTGGCAGGTCGGCTGAGTCGCGGCAATCCGCAGCTGACCGCTGCGACGGCCGAGTTGAAGGAGGTATGGCCGGGGTGGAGGAATCCGAAGGACCAGTCGCCCGACAGAGGCTGGATGCCGCGGAACGCGGAGACCGTGGCGCAGGCATTGAAGAGAGACGGATACGCCACCTGGGCCATCGGCAAGTGGCATCTGGCCCCCAAGTTCGAAGACGGATCGAAGGGGAACAACCTGGATTTTCCGCTCCAGCGCGGGTTCGAGTACTTCTACGGTTACCGTGACGGATGGACCGATCAGTACCGACCGATTCTATACCGGGGTAATCGCAGGATTCCCATTCCGAGGTATCCGTACGGCAAGATGCTGACCTGGGATCTGGTCAATCATGCGATCGGGCGGATGAAGGCTGTCGCGACCGCCCGATCCCACAGACCTTTCTTTCTGTATCTCGCGCTGCCGGAGACGCACGCGCCCATTCAGGTCACTCAACCCTACATCAACGCGTACGACGGCGTCTATGACAAGGGCTGGGATGCCATTCGCGGGGAGCGGTTCCGCCGCGAGAGAGCGATGGGCGTAATCCCTCGGCATGCGGTTCTGGCGCCACGGCCTCCCGGCGTTCCACGCTGGAACACGCTCACGGCCCGACAGAAACGGGTCTTTGCAAGGTACATGCAGACGTACGCCGGCTATTTGCAGTACGGAGACCAGCAGCTCGGCCGGTTGCTCGATTACATGCGGCACACCGGCATCATCCGGCATACGCTGATCGTCCTGGTCTCGGACAACGGTCCCGCTGGCTCGTCGAGGCGCGGCAATTTCTACACGCCATACGCAGATCGCACCACCGTTGCGCAGATGGCAGCTCATCTCAACGAGCTCGGCGGACCTGAAACGGAGCCTCTGTATCAACGCGGGTGGGCCATGGCGGGCGCCACGCCGTACCGGCGTTACAAGCTGTGGCCCTACCTGGGAGGAGTCCGTGACGACCTGATCGTCTCGTGGGCTGGCCACATCCAGGATCCCGGCAGCGTGCGCGATCAGTACGTTCACGCCATCGACATTGCACCAACGCTGCTCGCCGCCGCCGGGACCCGATTCGAGAACACGATCCATGGCGTGAAGCAGATCCCGGTGGCGGGCGAATCGTTCCTGCGCAGCTTTACCGATCCCCACGCGCGTTCGCGGCGCACGGTTCAATATTTCCTCCTGCTCGGGAATCGGGCGATCACTTCCGGGCACTGGCGGGCGGTGGCGGTGCACCGGCAGGGCGCACCGTTTTCCAAAGATCGATGGAAGCTGTTTGACCTGGCGAATGATCCTACGGAAACGCGCAATCTTGCGAAGCAGGACCCGGAAAAGCTCGAACAGATGCGCGCGCTCTGGTGGCAGCAAGCCAGGAAATTCGGCGGATTGCCGTTGATGAGACGATCACCGTTCTGGATCTGGACACGAGGGTTCTCCGATGCCTTTCTGCCGAAGCGCTATCGGTACGACTACTGAGTCTGCTGTTTCGTTGTGCAGGCTGCACTAGGGGCCGAGAGCGAGTGATCCTGGGGCGACAGTGTTCCTGCGATCGATGCCTCGTGCGGTTCTTTAGCTTCCGGGGCTCGCGCGTCCGGTGTTCGCTGCTCCCCTCGCGGCGTCTCCGGGCGCGCGGGCCGGTGCTACATGGAAGCCGGGGAGTGGCTGTGGCGAAGACCGTCCTGTCGGCCGCGGGGGCAGCTGCGGTTGTCGCGCGCGAATGCGGCGGCGACAGGCTCGCCATGGCACGTTTTGTTAACTCTTTCGAGACCACCGCATGCGACACTGTACTGCATGGCTCATTCTTGCGGCCGCAATGTGCTCTTTTTGGACGCCGCTTGCGGCGTTTGCCCAGTCTCCCGCTTCGCCAAAGCCGCATGGGTTCCCTTGGGACAACCCAGCGTTGAGCGCCGATCGACGCGCGGATCTGGTGATGCGGCGCATGACGCTGGCGGAGAAGATCCGGATGGTCCATGGCGCGGGCTTTGCGGGTTTCCCTGGAAACGAGCCGTCGCTGGTGCGCTCCAACGGCGGCGCGGGGTTTGTTCCGGGGATCCCCCGTCTCGGTATTCCGGATCTCAACATGAGCGACTCGGCGGTCGGGGTGTCCAATACGGCGGGGCAGGGGCGCTATGCGACGGCACTGCCCTCGGCGCTCGCCCTCGCCTCGAGCTGGGACGAGACACTCGCCTTCCAGTACGGCTCGCTGATCGGCGCGGAGCTGGCCGACATGGGGTTCAACGTCTCCCTCGGTGGTGGGGTGAACCTGGCGCGTGACCCGCGTGACGGGCGGACGTTCGAGTTTATGGGCGAGGATCCGATCCTCGCCGGCAACATGGTGGCGCGGGTCATCGAAGGCATCCAGAGTCACCACATCATCGGCGACGTGAAGCACTTCGCGGTCAATGACCAGGAAACGGGCCGGATGTTCGCCAATTCCGTAATCGGCAGGCGGGCGATGCGCGAGACGGACCTGCTGGCGTTTCAAATCGCGGTGCGGAAGGCCCACCCCGGCATGGTGATGTGCGGATACAACCTGGTCAACGGTGTCCATGCCTGCCAGAGCCCGTTTCTGCTGGATCAGGTCCTGAAGAAGAACTGGGACTTCAAGGGCTGGGTGATTTCCGATTGGTTCGCGGATCACAGTGCGGTGAGGGCGGCGCTCGCGGGCCTCGACATGGAGATGCCGGGCGGACGGTACTTCGGTGCCAAGCTCGAACGGGCGGTCGAGGATGGGCGCGTGCCGATGGTGCGCCTGAACGACATGGTGCACCGGATCTTGAGGACCGAGTTCGCGGTCGGGATCGTGGATCACCCGCCCGAGCGCGAGGTACCGGATATCTTCAAAGGATTCCGGGTCGCCCAGCGCGTCGAGGAGAAAAGCGCCGTGCTGCTGAAGAACAGCGGTCTGCTGCCGCTCGATCCGGCGAGGGTTGCCTCCATCGCCGTGATCGGCTCGCACGCGGATGTCGGTGTGCTCTCCGGCGGTGGCTCCGCCCAGGTGAGCGCGCCCGGCGGCAATGCCATTGCTGTGAAAATGCCACCGCCGAGTGATTTTCTCGCACGGGTCATGATCCCCGTATGGGATCCGTCCTCGCCCCTGAAGGCGATTCGCTCGCATGTGCCCGGCGCGCGCGTCACCTACGATCCGGGAACTGATATCGCGGGCGCAGTGGCCGCAGCCAGGGCCGAGCAGATCGCCATCGTGTTCGTCCACCAGCACACGATGGAGGGCATGGACGTGCAGTCGCTGAAGTTGCCGGACGGACAGGATCGGCTGGTGGAGGCGGTGGCGGCGGCCAATTCGCACACCGTCGTCGTCCTGGAAACCGGCGGACCGGTTGAGATGCCCTGGGTCCACCGGGTCGCGGGTGTTCTGGAAGCGTGGTACCCCGGCATCCGCGGCGGCCAAGCGATCGGCAACCTGTTGTTCGGTACAGTGAACCCCTCGGGTAAGCTCGCCATTACCTTCCCGCAAAGCGACGCTCAGCTGGCACATCCGACCCTCACCGAGCCGCCGGGACCGAAACCGAAGCCCTTCGCGCCGACCGCCAGGCCTCCGTTCCCCATCCGATACACCGAGGGGCTGAAGGTCGGCTACAAGTGGTTCGACGCCGAGCACGAACGGCCGCTGTTTCCGTTCGGTTTCGGGCTGTCGTATTCGAGATTCGCGTACTCGGGCCTGAGGGCGCGTCTGCGCGGCAGGCACTTGCAGGTTCGCTTCTCAGTCCGCAACACCAGCGCTCGGGCGGGCACGGAGATCGCGGAGGTGTACCTTTCATTTCCCGAGAGAAGCGGTGAGCCGCCGAAACGGCTGATCGGCTGGGCGAGAGTCGTTCTTGCGGCCGGGCAGAGCAAGACCGTGCGAATGTCGATTGGGGCGCTTTATCTGTCGATTTTCGACACGCGCCTGCACCACTGGCGGATCTATCCGGGCCGCTACACCGTGCTTGCAGGAGCTTCCTCGCGCGATCTGCCACTGGCGGCCAGCGTGACGCTTCCCTGAAATTCCGTTGCTGGAGCATCGAAGTCCGTTGTCTCAGAGCGTGCTCTACTCGAGCGCGCACGCACGAAGGTGATCACCGTCCCGGATCGCGTTCGTCAGCCTGCGGCGCGCCATCCCCGCGCCCGCATCGCGTGCCGCTCGCGCAGCACGGGCGGTGGGGTTTGCAGCTTCACGACACGCCATTTGTGCGCCGCCGACCCTCGCACCGGCCGGCATCGGGCGGGATTCCCCGGGATTGCGCTAAGATCAGGGCCTGAAGCCAAAGGGGCGTACGCCCCCGGGGGATCGATGCAAGCAGAAGGCGCCGCCAGGGCGCAGCCGGCCGCGCAAGTGCGCGAATGCCTGGATCGCGGCCAGTTCGCGGAGGCGCAGCGGCAGGCGCAGGCATTGCTCGCCGTGAGCCCCGAGGATCGTGACGGACTGTACATGCTGGCAGTGGCGCAGCGGCTCCAGGGACGCATCGCCGAGGCGCTCGCGACGCTCGAGCGGCTCGAGGCGCTGCATCCGGAGTATCCGCGGCTGTATCAGGAAAGAGGCCACTGCCGCGTCATGCAGCGCCAGGCGGCCGGCGCGATCGAGGCGTTCGAGCACGCTGTGAGACTGAACCCGGCGCTGCCGGGGAGCTGGAAGGCGCTCGAGGCGCTCTACCGGATGACCGGACGGCAGGCGGATGCGGCCACTGCCGGAGCGCACGTGGCCAAGCTCGCCTCGCTTCCCACGGCGATCGTCACCGCCCGCAGCATGTTCGCCGACGGCGAGATCGAGGCGGCGGAAAAACTGGTGCGCCAGTACCTGCTGACCCATGGCGATCACGTCGAGGGCATGCGGCTGCTGGCGCAGATCGGCCTGAAGTTCGATGTGCTCGACGATGCCGAGCTGCTTCTCGAGAACGTGCTGCGCATGGAGCCGCAATACGATGCGGCGCGCTTCGACTACGTTCAGGTGCTGCTGCAGCGGCACAAACACCGCCAGGCGCGTGAGCAGATACGGCGCCTGCTCCAGGCCGAGCCGGACAACCGGGCCTATCTCACGGCGCAGGCGACGATCTCGACCGAGCTCGGCGAGTGCGAGCAGGCGCTCGCGCTCTACGGCGATCTGCTGCGCGCGACACCGGATCACGCGGAGCTGCACCTGTCGATGGCGCACACCCTGAAGACCCTCGGGCGGCAGCAGGCGGCCATCGAGGCGTACGAGCGCGCCGCGCGAGCCAGGCCCGGCTACGGGGATGCGTACTGGAGCCTCGCGAACCTCAAGACCTACCGCTTCACGGACGAGCAGATCGAGCGGATGCGCCAGGCCGAGGCGGCGCCGCGGGCGGCGCTCGCCGACCGGTTCCACCTGTGTTTCGCGCTCGGCAAGGCCCTGGAGGATCGCGGCCGGTACGCCGAGTCGCTCGAGTATTACGAGCGCGGCAATGCGCTGAAGAAAACCGAATGCCGCTATCGGCCGGAGTTCACCGAGCGCAACACGGCCCGGCAGATCGAGGTCTGCACCGCCGGGTTCTTCGCCGAGCGCGACGGTTGGGGCTGCCCGAGCGACGCGCCGATATTCATAGTGGGACTGCCGCGGGCCGGCTCGACGCTCGTCGAGCAGATCCTCGCCTCCCACTCGCAGGTGGAAGGCACGATGGAGCTGTCGGACATCCCGCGCCTGGTGCAGCAGCTTCGCGGCCGCGGAGAGTCGGCCGATTCGCGCTATCCGGCGGTGTTGGCGGAGTTGTCCCGCGAGGACTTCGACCGCTTCGGTGAGCAGTATCTCGCCGATACGCGGCTGTACCGGCGGGCCGGCAAGCCGCGCTTCATCGACAAAATGCCGAACAACTTCCGGCACCTCGGACTGCTGCACCTGATGCTCCCCGGTGCGCGCATCATCGATGCGCGCCGCGGCGCCATGGCCTGCTGCTTCAGCAACTTCAAGCAGCTGTTCGCCTCCGGACAGCAGTTCACCTATTCCTTCGAGGACATCGCACGCTACTACCGCACCTACGTCGAGCTGATGGCCCACTGGGATCGGGTGCTGCCCGGTGCGGTGCTGCGCGTGCAGCATGAGGAGCTGGTGGCGGATTTCGAGCCGCAGGTGCGCCGCATCCTCGAGTTCTGCGGCCTGCCCTTCGAGCCCGGCTGCCTGGAGTTCCACAAGACCGCGCGCCGCGTGCACACCGCGAGCTCAGAGCAGGTGCGCCGGCCGCTCAATACCGAAGGGCTTGCGCAGTGGCGGAATTTCGAGCCGTGGCTCGGGCCGCTGAAGCGGGCGCTCGGGGAGCTCGCGGAGGGCTGAGAGCGGCTCCGCGGGGCAATGGCCCTGTCAGCCTGGCGGCGGGGCCCTGCGTTTCTTGGGTCAGGCGCCGAACGTAGGGCGGGCGCCGCGGTCTACAAAATGCCGAGCCGGATAGGAGAAACCATGTCGCGTCTCAGACTGCGCAGGGTGTTTGCGCTCGCGGCGCTTGCCGCGGGTGCCTTTGCATGCGCGCTGCCTTCGATCGCGGTCGCGGATCCGCCGCACGGTGGGCACTTCGGTGGCGGGCATTCCGGCGGTGGGCACTTCGGCGGCGGCCATTTCGCGGCGCATGCCGCCCCTCGCGGGCGTGGCGGATGGCACGGACCGCGCGCAGCCCCGGGTGGGGAGCGCTGGCACGCGGGATTTCAGCCGCGCGGCGACTGGCAGACCGGCCGCTGGCGCGGCGGCGATCGGGGTGACCGTCATTGGCGCGGCGGCGACCGGGGCGAGCGTCATTGGCAGGGCGGCGATTGGGGTGACCGTCATTGGCGCGGAGGCGAGCGGGGTGACGGCCATTGGCGCGGGGGCGATTGGGACGGCCGCTGGCGCGGCGATTGGGACGATCGGTATTGGACGGGCGACCTGTGGCTCGGCGGATACTGGAACGGGCTGTACTGGCCGCCGGTCGACTATGACTGGAATTATCCCTGGTACCTGCAGGCCGTGCCCTACGGGGCCGTGACGATCTGGTTCGGCAATGTCCCCTATTACTATGTCAACCGGGTCTATTACGTCTGGAGTCCAAACTACGACGCCTACGTGGTGGCCGATCCGCCGCCGGTCGCGGGCAGCGCGCAGCGCCCGCCGGCTCCGACGGGGCAAGGCGCGAGCGGCGTCCTGAGTCTGCGGGTCACCCCGCAAAAGGGTCAGAGCAGGCAACAGACGGCCAACGACCGGTATGCCTGCCATCAGTGGGCCGTTGCCCAGAGCGGCTTCAACCCGATCAATGCGGCTCAGGACGCGCACGCCTCCTCGAGCGCGCGAACCGACTATCGCCGTGCGCTGACTGCGTGTCTGCACGCGCGAGGCTACAACGTGCAATAGCCATACCGGGGGCTGCACTGGCGGATGCACGTCAGCGCCACCGCCCCTGTTCGCGGCGCGGGACATGGGTCAAAATGGCCCGATGCCCCCGGCCGAACCGCTTTCCGTCCGAGACAGACTCGGCGTCCGCCAGGATGCCGACGCAGGTCTTTCCATCCTGATCTGCCGTCCCAATACGCGTCTCGGAAATACCGTGCTGCTGACGCCGCTCATTGAGGAGATCGAGGCTACATTGCCCAACGCCCGGGTGGATGTGCTTTCGGCCTGTCCCTCGGCCCATGAGGTGTTTCAGGCGTTTCCCGGAGTGTACCGGGTGCATCAACTGCCGTTCCGCGGTGTGCGCCATCCGCTGAAGTACCTGCTCACCCTGCTGCGCGCGCACCGGACCCGGTATGACCTCATCATTGATCCCAGCCAGAACTCCTGGACGGCCCGGTTTCTCACTCGCCGCCTGGCCGCGCGGGTGAAAATCGGCTTCATCACTGCCCGCAGGCCCCGGCCCCGGGGCTTGGATGTCGGCATTGCCTTCGCCGGAGCGCCGCGGCACATGGGCGCCTATCCGGTGTACCTGCTGCGCCGGGCCGTGCTCGGTCTCGACGCGGACGCCGCCCGCGCGGACGATGCGAAGCTCAGCATCCGGTTGACCGAAGCGGAGCGCGCCTCCGGCAAGGAGCAGCTCGAGCGGCTGATCCCTGGAGGACATCCCGGTCCCGTGGTGGCGGTGGCCACGCACGCCACCGGCGCCAAGCGCTTTCCGGTGGAGTGGTGGCGGCTCATGATCGAGGGAGTGAAGGCACGCCTGCCCGCCGCCCGGATCATCGAGATCCGCCCGCCGGGCGGCACCGCCTCTCTGGCGCAGCTGCCGGGCTACGCCTCGCGGCGGGTGCGACAGGTGGCCGCGGTGATCGAGGCGGCGAGCTGCTTCGTCTGCGCCGATTCGGGGCTGATGCATCTCGGCGCCGCGACGGATACCCTCACGGTCGGTCTGTTCAAAGTGACTCTGCCGGAGCTGTATGCGCCGCGGCGGGGCAAGAGCTGCGCCGTGACCGCGCGCGACGACGCGCCGGATGAGGTTGCCGGGCGGATCGCACAGCTTCTGTCGTAAGCCCGCATGCACTCGCTCGTCATCCCCGTCACTCCATTCCAACAGAACTGCTCGCTGGTGTGGGACGAGCGGGGGCAGGGGGCCGTCATCGATCCGGGCGGCGATCTGGACAGGGTGCTGGGCGAGGCCGACCGGCGCGGGCTCGTGCTCACGAAGATCCTGCTCACGCACGCGCACGTCGATCATTGCGCGGCCACCGCGCGGCTGTCCCGAGAGCGGGGATTGCCGGTGGAGGGGCCGCAGCGCGCGGACCGGTTCTGGATCGAGGCGCTGCCGGCGCAGGCGGCGCAGTTCGGCTTTCCGCCGGCGGAGCGCTTCGAGCCCGACCGCTGGCTCGAGGACGGCGACCGCGTCACCGTGGGCGATGAGACGCTCGAGGTCCTGCACTGTCCGGGCCACACTCCCGGGCACGTGGTGTTCTTCCATCGCGGACAGCGCAGCGCTTGGGTGGGGGACGTGCTGTTCGCGGGTTCGATCGGACGGACCGACTTCCCCGGCGGCGATCATCAGACCTTGATCCATTCCATCCGCGAGCGGCTGTTCCCTCTCGGGGACGACGTGCGCTTCACTCCCGGCCATGGACCGGCGTCCACCTTCGGCGCCGAGCGCCGCTCCAACCCGTTCGTCGCCGACCGGCTGTTCGCCGCGCGCGGATAGCGCCGCCCGCGGCCCGATTCAGGGGGCGGCGCTCAGGAGGAATTCCTCTGACCGGACGTCTTAGTCCATAGTGCGCGCAATCCGCGAGCCCCGGAGCAGTCGCGCGGGCGCTGGCGGGGGTCGTCCAGTTCACAGTCAGAGGTATCCAGGGTGAGCGACACACCAC
>OBLK01000105.1_pt1 | contig 31743 bp, 26 predicted proteins | sample 1518871 | NCBI WGS metagenome assembly OBLK01 (sample SAMEA2464837, study PRJEB22497) | soil metagenome | biome: Grassland; feature: Farmland; material: Clay | place: Australia | collected 2013-02-01 | depth 0.8 m
ACTCCCGACCTCATGGTTCGTAGCCATGCGCTCTATCCAACTGAGCTACGGGCGCGCCGCGAGACGGTGCGCGACTGGCCATGGATGGCCAGCCCGGGGGGCCATCCTTAGGACGCCCTCCGCCCGGTCGCCATTGCGCCGGGCCGCGAATCCTAGCACGGTCGTGGGCCCGGCGCGCAATATTCTCGGTACCGGATCAATGATGGTGCTCAGCCCAGGTAGAACAGCGCCAGAGCCACGCCGGCCAGGGCCACGGCCAGCAGCGCCAGCGCCGGGCGCAGGCAGGCCCGCCTGCCGCCGAACGCCAGCGCATACGCGGCTTTGAGCACATTGTTCGACGAGGCGGCGATCAGTATGGCCGCACCCATGCCTCCCAGCGACATGCCGACGACGCTGCCTTGCGCCAGGTTGAGCACAAAAGGGTCGATGTCCGTTACGCCCGAGACCGCGGCCAGCCCAAAGATTCCGGAGCGGCCGAAGTGAGCGCGCACCCAGGTGGCGACCAGGGCGATGATGACGAACAGCGCGGCAAACGTCCCCGCGGCGGGTATTTGCAGCGGATTCATCACCGGCAGCTTTTGTGCCGATGCGCTCGGCGTAGCCGCGCCATGCCGCCTCCACTGCCAGGCTCCGATGCCTGCGGTCAGCGCGGACAACCCCAGCAGCGGTGGAAGCAGCAGCCAGGCCAGCCGGTGATTGAACAGGGCGACGACGACGTCGATCCGCAGGTACATGACCGCCGTGGCCAGCACGATGCCCACCATCAGCTCGGGGCGCACCTCCGCAATGCCTTTCTGTATCCGAGCCAGCGCCACCGTAGTGGCCGTGGACGAATACGCGCCGCCGAGAAGGGACGACAGCAGTCCGCCGCCGGAAGGCAGGTAGCGCTGCAACAGATAGCTGAGGTACGACAGCGTCGAGATCGCCACCAGCGCCAGCCACACCTGGAAAGGCGTGATCGGGGTCCAGGAGACGATCGGCTGGTTCGGCAGCAGCGGCAGGATGACGCCCACCAGGATCAGGAACTTGCCGAGCGTGAGCACCTCGTCGGTGGGCACCTTGTGAACCAGCCCGTGCAGCCGCTCACGGCTCTCGATCAGCAGCACGGCGGCCACGGCGGCCGCCACCAGAATCCACGGGGCCTGAGTGAGCGCCACCGGGCCGAAGGCGAAGGCCATGAGATTGGCCGTCGCGGTCATCAGCGTGGGCCGCTCCTCACCTTGGGCATAGGGGCGCCGGTAGAGCGCGTAGAGCCACACCGCCACCGCCGCCAGACCGACGGCGAAGAGCAGGAACGAGGGCGCGGCGACCAGGTACAGCAGCGTGCCGAGGAGGGTGAGCAGCGGAAAGGTGCGGATGCCTCCGGGAACGGTGCGCGGCTCGCGCTTGTACACGCCCTCGAAGGCGAGGCCCATGAAGACCGCCATGGCGAGGGCCAGCCCCAGGCGGCCAGCGGTCTCGAGCGGCGTATGCACACCGGTCATCCGAACCTCCCCTCCCCCACTTCGCTTCGCTAGCCGCCGCGGGCGAACGCCGGCGGACGCCTCGGGCGCCTCGGGCGCCTCGGGCGCCGCGCGGAGGTCATTGTAGAGCTTCTTTCAGCTCGACCCCATTGCCCTCGGGGTCCTGAAGGTACAGCGACGGTCCCTCCCCCGCGGCCCCATACCGTGAGGCGATCTGACCGACGCTCACTCCGCGCGAGGTCAGGTATGCGCGCAGCCTTTCCCCGTCGAACGGCCGGATGGTCAGGCAGAAGTGATCCAGGTTCCGCCCCGCACCCGCGCCCGGGCTCGCGCCCGCCAGGGCGACTTCCGGCACCACATCGATCAGATTGCGGCCGGCCCGAAGCTGCGTCAGGCCGATGTCCGGCTGTTCTCGCTCCAGCGTGCAGCCGAGCACGTCGCGGTAGAACGCGACCAGCCGACCCGGCTCCCGGGCCCGCAGGACGATGTGGTCGATACCCACGATGGAAAATGGAGGCGCGCTCATGAATCCTGTCCCGGGCTTCGGTGAAGGAGAATTCTAGGCCGGCAGGGGTGCGCAGGCCATGCCCGCCGACCCGGCGGATGAAGCCGACCGATAGCCCCGTTCTCAGGGCCGGCCGGGCACGCCGCGCCTCTGAACGACAGCGGCGAGGAGCGGCATCCCTGCCACTCCCCGCCGCGGACCAGGCCGCTCGAACGCCGAGCGGTCAATCCTTGAGCGAAGTCAGTCCGTCGCCCGGCGCGAATCCCCGTCTTCCCGATGCACACCTTGCCAATGGGCCTCGATGTCCCTTTCATGCCCGAAATGGAACATGTCCATGAGGTTGCCGATCGCCGGGCCGTTGAGCGGCACGTAGGGATCGCGCCTGCTCGACACCGGGTTCGGCAGATTGTCCCGGCTCCGGCGGGAAATCGGGCCCAGCCTCCAGTTCGCCTCCACGAACTTGTCGAACGAGACGTGATCGTCATACGTGTGTATCACACCCACGTTGCGCGAGTAGGGCGACACCACGATCATCGGGATGCGCGTACCGTCGCCGAAGAAGTCGATCGGCTGGACGTATCCCGAGTCATAGTAGCCGCCGCCCTCGTCCGTCGTGATCATGATGGCGGTGTGCGCCCAGAGTCTGGGATTGGCCTTGACCATGTCGATGATCTTCTTGCAAAAGCCCTCGAGGAGCTCCGGCTTGGACGAGGCGGGATGGCCATCGAGCAGGCCGTCCGGCTTGACGATCGACACGGCGGGCAGGGTGCCGTGTTTAATGTCGCTGTACAGGTCGCGGATGCCCTTGAGGTTGGCCCGCAACGCCGGATCGGTCATGATCTGCTTGGAGTACAGGAACGGATCGCAGATGTTGCAGTAGGTCGAAGCCTCGCCGGTTTCCGTCCCGCCGTTCCAACCCTCTCCGTAGTAGTGCCAGGACACGCCGTGGCTCGCGAGCAGCAAGCCAAGGTTAGGTTGCGTGGTGGGCGGAATGGTGAACCGATCCGCGCCCGGCGGCGCCGGTTGACCCGTGCCGAGATAGCCCGGATTGTAATTGTTCACCAGGTATTACGCCCCGGGCACGCAATCGCCGTTGCGGAATGGACGGTACGGTAGTTGGGCGAGATAGTCGCGGATCGGACCCACCCCGGGTTGCAAGGTGTCCGCGCACTCGACGCAGGAGCCGCCGCTGTAGCCATCCTGCGCGTAGAAATTGTTCGTTCCCGGCTGCGGGTTGGGATTTTCGATCTGGTTGACCGGAGGCACGGCGGGAGTACCCGTGGAATTCTCGTAGTAGATATCCGTGCCGAACCCTATCTCGACGTGATTGGCGCCCGTGCCGCCCATGACCGCCTGGTGGTAATTGTCGCTGAGCGCGTACTCGTGCGCGAGCTCGTCGAAGTACGGCCAGTCTCCCTGCGCGGCGTTGTACATTCCCATCGCGATGGGACCTTCGTGATGACCCGGCTCGTCGTAGCCCGCCGGCTGGAGCTTGCCGTTGCTGCCGGCGCCGACCGTGGCCTCCACCCAGGCGAACAGATCGTCCTGGCAGCCGCTGGGATTGGCGGCCGTCGCCGCCGCGACATTGCAGTCGAGCTGCTGCCACATCTGGAAAAACCGGTGCACCGGGCTGCCGGTATAGTCGTCGTAGCTAACGTAGTGGGTGATGTCGAAGGGCCCGTTCGGCAGCGCCCCCGGAAATCGCGAGTCGATGGTCGCGCCCGCGGGCAAACCACTGCCGCCCTCGGTGAGGTAGCCGTAATAATCGGCCGGCAGCGCCGGCTCGAGCGCCTCGGCCCGGGCGATGCTCGAGAGGTACGCGTGCCTCGGAGTGCCGCTGACCGTGATCGGACCGAGCGAGGCGTAGGGGGCGACCTTCGCCGGGTGGATGAAGAACGTCGTCGCATCCATCGCCGTCCACTGCGCGGCACGGAAGAATTTCGGACCCGGCGTGCCGTTGGCGTTGAGAATGCCTTCTGACAGCAGGTTGCGCACGTGCTGTCCAGGCCGCGGCTGGAAGGTGCCGAACACCTGATCGAAAGTCCGGTTCTCGCCGATGATCAGGATGACGTGCTTGATGGGTGTCACGGTCCGCGAATCGGGCATATCGGCGTGAACCTGCGCCGCGCCGTTCGCGACACTCGTTGCCGAAGTGCCCGTCGCACATACCTGGACGGTCTATCTGCTGCTCGGCAACTGGTTTGCATGGCTCGCGTTGGCGGCCGCGCTGGCGGCTGTCGTCCACCTGCTGTGGCTCCGCCATCCCGAGAGTTAGCCGATCCGCTCCGTCCGCGGCGATGCAGCGCGCAGTGGCGCAATGGTCCGCGAGCGTAGCCGTCCATCGAACCCGTCGGACGGCACCGAGCGGTTTTCCCGTCCACAGCAAAAGCTGCTCGCGAAGGCGCTGGCGCGTGGGTCATCAACGTGCGCCGCACTTTCCGATGACGGCCGCCAGGCCCGGTATCTCCCTGATGAGATCCTCTACCGGCAGCTCCCGCGCCTGCACATCGATGGCGCGCAGCCTGTCAGGCTCACAGACGACCAGAGCGGTCACTTCCTTGGTGGCGCCGATCCAAAGACCGCGCCGGTGCCTTTCCACCTTCACGGCCACACGTTCGACGGGGATCAAGACGGCCCCGCCGACGGCAAGCGGCGCGCCGACACGCAGCGGGCTCATCGTGCCGCCGCCCTGGCGGCCCGCAGCGCTCTCAGCGTGCCGGGCGATAGCGCAAAAATGAGCACTGTGAGCAGCAGTCGCAGCGGAACGAGTCGGATTCGACTCCGCATGTCGATGTCGAAGGCCGAAGAGGTGAACTGCGGCTCCACCGCGATGTGTGCGACCGGCAGCATCGCCAATATCCCGGCGAGCGGCCCGAGCAGCGCCCAGAGGCGGCCGGTGTCCGCCGGATCGTCCAGGCCCAGACGGACTCGCAAGCTCAATTCCCGGATGCGGATGCGCCGCAGCAAATCGTGGGCGAGTCTCAGCAACCGCGATGGGAAGCCTTCCGTCCCGAGCACGGCGACCAGGCGGCCCGCGGCATGACCGCTTCCCTGTTGACTGCGGTCCGTGAAGCGCCTCCGCGCGGCGCGAGCCCGCCGCTTGCCCTTGCCCAGACGAACGCGAGCCATGCCGAACAACCAGCGCACAGTGCCGCCGGCCTCCCCTCGCCCGTCATGGCTCTCGAGGCGGAATGCCACTTCCACCGGGACAGCGGCCAGCATCAGCACCCCGGCCACAGATCCCACGAGAATCCAGACGAGGAGCACTTGCCGGGCCGTCAGTCGGCGTTCTTGCGGTCCCCGCGTTGCACGGCCGTGCCGACGGTCTTGACCACCTGCTCGAGTACCGAGGTGGCGCCGCCTTTGATCGATTCCAACCGGACACCGTCCTTGTTGACGACGACCACCGCGATCGGCTTGACGCCGCCGCCACCCCCGGTGCCGCCTCCGACTCCCTCACGGGCCTCACCGGATTTCATCTTTCCCGTTCCGCTTGCCGCGCCAAAGCCGAAGCCGAGACTGACCAACGGGATAACCGTATTGCCTTCGACGACGATCGGCTCGCCAACCACCGTCTTACTACTCAGCATACGCTCTATCTCGCCCATGGTTGATTTCAACAGGCCCTCTATGTTTTCCATCGCGTGTCCTCCCGGCTTCGTGGCGGGTCGATCTTCGGCCATCAATTCATCGACGTGTATAGGGTGTTTCCGCATGACAGCGTCGCGATCTGGCGCCGCTCGCCGTTGCAGACCATTCAGCAGGTGCCGGCACCCGTTGCGGCCGCGGAACGGGCCAGGAGGCGAATCTCCACGATCCATGGACATCCGCCTGTGACGCTGCGGCCCGGGCTTCCAAGATCCGCAGCCCGTCCGGACCGCGGCCAAGCTTACCGCCAGGGCCGGTCTGAACCGATGCGCCGCGACGCTGCCGACCGCGGCACCATGCGGGCACGCGCCGGTTGCGAGATAATGGCGTCTCATTCCACTGGAGGGCCGTTCCATGAAAGCAGTGAGCTGGCGATTTCTCGCGTGCGTCGCACTTGCATTGGCCGCCCCGGTCGCGCTGGCGGATCGCTACACCGACACGATCGCCTTATTCAGACATGCCGGTCAGACCGCGGAGTTTTTCAAGACCAGTTACGGCTACGCCGTCTTCCCGATGGTGGGCAAAGCCGGCTTCGTCGTCGGCGGGGCGCACGGCAACGGCCGCGTCTACCGGCAGGGCCGCTATATCGGCGACACCTCGCTGACCCAGGTCAGTGTCGGCTTCCAGCTCGGCGGCCAGGCCTACAGCGAGATGGTGTTCTTCGAGGACCCGGCAGCTCTCAAACGCTTCGAGTCCGGCAATTTCTCGCTGAGCGCGGACGTGAGCGCCGTGGCAATCACGGCCTCCGCCTCCGCCACCGCCGGCACCGCGGGTACGACGGCGGGGGCCAGTGGCACCGAGACGCATGCGACCGCGGCCGGTCACTACCAGAACGGGGTGGCCGTGTTCACCATCGCCAAGGGAGGCCTGATGTACCAGGCCGCGGTGGCCGGACAGAAGTTCTCGTTCAAGCCGGTGCACTGAGACCGGCCCGAACCCAACGCAGGCGGGCGAATCCGCCCCCATGAGCGGGCACTTCCCGAGCATCGTCGGCGGTTGGTCGATACTACGTATTCTCGCGTCGCCAACGATGGACCACATTGGCAGCCGGCGGCCCTTGAACGGAGGACCTCATGAGGTATTCCATCCTGGTCAATGGCAAACGGCGCAGCGTCGAGACCGACCCGGACACTCCCCTGCTGTGGGTGCTGCGCGATGAGCTGCACCTCACGGGCACCAAGTACGGCTGCGGCATTGCGCTCTGCGGCGCCTGCACCGTACACCTGAACGGTGTCCCTGCGCGCGCGTGCGTGACACCGATCTCGAGCGTAGGCGACACTTCGGTCGTCACCATCGAGGGAGTCGGCGGGAGCGAGTGGGGCCGCAAGGTCAAGGACGCGTGGCTGGCGCTCGATGTCATGCAATGCGGCTATTGCCAGGCCGGACAGGTGATGGTGGCGACGGAGCTGCTGGCGCGCAATCCCAGACCCTCGGATCGAGACATCGACGAGGCGATGCGAGGCAACATCTGCCGCTGCTGCACCTATACCCGCATCCGCGCGGCCATAAAGCGGGCGGCCGGTCTGCCGACATAGCGAAGGTGCGGTCATGACCGTCGGAAATACTTCGGGAAAGCCTCGGGCGCCGGACGCACCGGGCTTGCGCATCTCGCGCCGCGCCTTCCTGACAACCGGGCTCGCCGCGGGCGGCGGACTGCTGCTGACGTTGAAATTCGCCGGCAGGGCCCTGGCAAGCGACCCGGTGGTCGCCGCATACATCACCATCGCCCCGGACGGCATCGTCACGATCGCCGCCAAGAATCCTGAGATCGGCCAGGGGACGATGACCACCCTGCCGATGCTGATCGCCGACGAGCTGGACGTCGAGTGGAGGAACGTGCGCGTCAAGCAGGCGATGGTCGATCCGATCTACGGACCCCAGTTCACCGGAGGCAGCCTCGCCACGCCGCTCAACTGGATTCCGATGCGGCGCGTCGGCGCCGCGGGGCGGGGGATGCTGCTCACCGCCGCCGCGCGCACCTGGGGCATCCCGGTCGCCCAGTGCGAGGCCAGCGCGGGCGTGGTGCGGCACCGGTTGAGCGGACGGACGCTGTCCTATGGCGCGTTGGCGCGCAAAGCGGCGGCGCTGCCGGCGCCGGCACTCGAATCCGTCGCGCTCAAGAGACCCGAGGATTACACCATCATCGGCAAATTCACCGGCGGCGTCGACAGCCCGAGAGTGCTCGAAGGCGAGCCGCTGTTCGGCATCGACGTGACCCTGCCTGAGATGAGCTACGCCGTGTACGAGAAGTCGCCGATTTTCGGCGGCCGCGTCGTGAGAGCCAACATCGATGAGATCAGGAAACTGCCGGGCATTCGCGACGCATTCGTCGTGCGCGGTCCCGAAGCCGACGCGGCGATAAAGATGGGACTGGTCGATGGCGTGGCAATCATCGCCGACAAGTGGTGGGATGCGAACAAGGCGCGTAAAAAGCTGCGTGTCGAGTGGACGCCCCAGGGCATCCCGGAACAGAGCTCGCAGGCGTTCGAGCGCAAGGCCGCACAATTGGCGCGGACGGCGCCACAGTCCATTCTTCGCCGCGACGGCAATGTCGATGCCGCGCTCGCGCGCGCCGCCAAGGTCCTGGAGGCGTCCTACGCCTATCCGTTCCTGGCCCACGCGACCATGGAGCCGCAGAACTGCACTGCGCATGTCAGACACGGCGGTGTGGAGATCTGGGCGCCGACTCAGGACCCGCGCGGGGGAGCGAAGCTCGTCGCGCGAACCCTCGGCATCGACCCCGGCACGATCCGCGTGCACATGATTCGGGCCGGTGGCGCCTTTGGGCGGCGAGCGCACAACGATTACATGGTCGAGGCGGCGATGATCTCCAAACGGGTCGGCCGCCCGGTGAAATTGCTCTGGGACCGCACGCAGGACATCCAGCACGACGCCTATAGACCGGCGGGATTTCATCACTTCGAAGCGGGTATCGACTCCGCGGGCCGGCCAATCGCCTTCCGGGATCACTTCATCACCTTCGGTCAGAACGGACGCGTCGCCTCCACCGCCGACCTGCCGCGCGATCACTTTCCGGCCGGCTACATCCCGAGCCTGGAGTATGGGCAGTCGTTGATCGAGCTGAACGCGCCAACCGGCTGGATGCGCAACCCCGGCGGCAACGCCCTGGCATTCGCCTTCGAGTCCTTCCTCGACGAGCTGGCGCACGCCGGCGGCCGCGATCCGCTCGCGCTGCGGCTCGACCTGTACGGCGCTCCGCGCGTGTTCGCGACCCCGCCGCCGCGCCACGGGGTCAGGATTCCCCCCTTCGACACCGGGCGGGTCCGCGGAGTCCTCGAGCTCGTCGCGCAAAAGTCGGGCTGGAACCGGCGCGCCACGCTGCCCGCGGGCGTGGGTCTGGGGCTTGCCTTCTACTACAGCCACTTCGGTTATGTCGCCGAAGTCGCCGAGGCGAGCGTGACTGCGGATGGCACGCCCAAAGTGCACAAGATCTGGGCGGCGGTCGACATCGGCCGGCAGATCATCAATCCCGCAGGCGCCTACAATCAGGCACAGGGCGCGATACTCGACGGGCTGGGACAGGCCCTGCACATGGCGGTCACACTCGAGAACGGACGCGTCGTGCAGGGCAACTTCGACACGTATCACCTGCTGCGTATGCACGAGGCGCCGCCGGTCGAAGTGCATTTCCTGCGCAGCGACAACGATCCGACCGGTCTCGGAGAACCGGCGCTGCCGCCTGTCCTGCCGGCGCTGTGCAACGCGCTGTTCGCCGCCACCGGCAAGCGAATCCGCACGCTGCCCATCGATCCGCGGCGGCTGCGCGCCAGCGCGACCTGAGCGGCGCGCGAGCCACACCGGGCCACGCTCCTCGCGGACCCCGCTCAATGCGGTTTGCCGAAGAGGCCGCCTTGTCCAACCCCGGCGCAAGCGGCGGCTCAAGTCGCAGCCGGTCTACCCTATGAGACGTGGGACGTCGAACCCTGAGCAGCCGCGGCTTCGTTCGCGGGATCGGCCGGGAACAGCGGTGCGAGCCTGGTCAGTGTCTCGGGAAAGTACCGTTTCCTCGTCCGCTCGCAGTAGCGCATCAGGTTCCCGAATGACGCGCCGTGGCGATAGAGCGGATTGTCGCCGGCGACGTAAAGCGTGACACCGAGGAAACCGAAGACGCACGCGTCGATCGAAGAGGGCCGGTCGCCCAGAAAGTAGGGCCGCTCCCCGAGCAGCTCGGCCACGGCGGCGAGATCGGCCTTCCCCTGCTCGATGATGACTTCCTGCGGATGGCGGCCCATGCCGCGTTGGTAGAGCTGCCTCCTGAAAGCGCGCTTGAGCACGGCGGGCACGAGCCAGCGCAGCGGGATCGGCTGGCTTGCGGCGAATTCGCGCAACCGTTGCTCGCCGCCCCGCCCGAAGAACAACTGATGCTCGAAGCACTGGTGGTAGTGCTCCTCGAGCATGCGCTGGACCGACAGCCCCAGCGCCCGTTGGTGCGCATCGAGGTGCGCGTCGAGATCCGTGCCGAAGCGCTCCTTCAGGAATTCGATGATCAGTGACGAGTCGCCCATGCGCACGGCTCCGCATTCGATCCAGGGGGACTTGCCCTTGGGTCCCTTGGCCGGATTGTTGGCGACCACGAATTCAAAGGGCACTGCGGCCATGCGCAGCCAGGTGGCGAGCTTGAGGGGGAAGGGAGCGGCCGTTTCGAACGGCACCCCCCAACCGGTACCGAATGCGAACAGGCGCACTCTGTCTTTTGTCGAATTCGTCATGGCCGGTCTCTCCAATCCGCTTCAAGCCGCGACCGACGCTCGATGTCCGATGGAGGCGGCCAGCGCACGCAGCATCGTGGCGCCGTCGCCTGTCCAGGCGCTGCCGTGCATGCAGGCCAGCGTAGCGGGGGCTTCCCGCGCCAGGCGCTCCAGCATGGCGCGGGTGTTCGGGCTGTGAGCGTAGTAATCCATTTCCGCGCGGAATGCCTCGCTGGGCCCCAGGATATCGGTCTCGACCAGCGGCTCCTTGCCCTCCCCCGGCTGGGTGAACAGATCGCTGCACAGCAGGGTGCGGGTGGTATCGTCCAGCATGAGACCGCAATCCCAGGCATGGGGCAGATGCGGCGTATCGCACCAGCGCAGCGCGTGCCGACCCAGATCCACGCGGCCGCCATCGGCCAGCGCAAGCGCCGGCCGGTCCGCCATATCGTTGATCGACACGAGGGCCGCGACCTGACTGCAGACCGGCACCGAAGCGGGCGCGATGGCCAGAAACTCATTGAGCGAGCCGCATTCGTCGGCCTCGACGTGCGAAAACGCGATGTAGGCCAGCCGCTCGGGCGGCATGATCGCGGCGATCGCCTCCCGCACCAACGGGAACATGCGGCGCGGGCCCGTGTGGAAAATCAGCGGCTTGTCATCCACGATCAGATACTGATTGAAGCTGAACGCCCCGACCGGCAACTGAACGGGCGTATTGATCCGGTAGATACCATCGGCGATCTCCCGGACGTTGGTGCCGGATTGGGGGTCGGTGATCATGGTGCAGCCTCCTGGGCTGGGCTTGGCGGGATTCAGTCGGTAGGTGTAACGAGATCGCCGTTCGTTACACTTCCAATGCGTAGGTGATGGGAATATGCTGAAAACATGCCTTTTCCCGAACCCAGCGCCCCGCCGGACGATGCCGCCCTGGCGCGACGCGTGGGTCAGGCGGCGCCCGGCACGGATCGGGAGGCGGAAGCTGAGCTGTGCCGGCGAATGGGACCGCGCGCGCGCCTCTACGGGCTACGGCACCTGCGCAACGAGGCATCGGCCTCGGATCTCATGCAGCAGGTACTGCTGATAATGCTCGAGCGTCTGCGCGCCGGGGCCCTGCGCGATCCGGAACGGCTGGCCTCGTTCGTGTTCGGCATCTGCCGCATGGTGGCACTGGACCTTCGCCGTGGACAATCGCGCCGCGAGCAGCTCCTGGAGACTTACGGCGAGGCGCTGGCGCCGCCGGAAGCGACACCGCCGGATCTCGACCACGCGCGCGTCGCCGATTGCCTCGAGCGCCTGTCGGAGCGGGAACGCGCCGTGTTGCTGTTCACCTTCTACGATGACACACCGGCTGACGAGGTGGCTCTCGAGCTGGACCTGAGCCCGGCAAATGTGCGCGTAATCCGCCACCGCGCCCTTCAGCGCCTGCGCACCTGCGTCACTGAGGACTCCAGATGAACCGACCATCCTGCCGATCGCCGTTGGCGTGGGACACTCTGATCGCCTACTGGCTCGGGGAGCTGGACGCGGACGCCGAGGCGAGAGCCGAGGAGCACTACCTGGGCTGTGCCCAGTGTGGCGACCGCCTGGCGCGGCTGGCGGCTCTGGCGGACCGGGTGCGCACACTGGGCAGAACGAGTGGCGTCGGCATGGTCCTCAACGACGAGTTCGTGCGCCGGCTGACGCAGGACGGTCTGCGCGTGCGGGAATATCGCGTGCCGCGCAACGGGTCGGTGAACTGCAGCGTCGGACCCGATGATGATTTCGTGGTGGGCCGCATGGAAGCCCCGCTGGGCGGGGTGCAACGCATCGATATGCTCACCCTCGACGACAACGGCAACACCGAATCGTGCCGGCACGACATCCCGTTTGTCGCCGCCAGCGGCGGCGTGGTGTTCGCGCCCGGCATCGACTGGCTGCGCGCCCAGCCCGCCTTTACCATGCGCGTGCGACTGCTCGCGGTCGATGAGCAAGGCGATCACAGTCTCGGCGACTACACTTTCAACCATAGGCCCTGCGACTCGCAAAGATCCGGGTGAGCCCGGAACGGTCCGGGCGGTGGCTATTGCGCTCGTGATATCCGGTCCGCCCTCATGCGCGGCGCCTTCGACCACGACAAGCCTGCAGCCGGCCCCGGCCGCCGCCAGCGACCGCCGAGTTCCCGCGAGAATGGCGAGATCCAACAGTCCATGGATGACGATACCTGGTATCCCTGAAAGGCGTCCGGCCCCGCTCGTGCAGAACCGTCGAAGCCACGGCCCGGAATGCGCACCATGCTCACCGGGGACGCCTTCGCGCGCCTTGCAGCAGAACCCGGGCAACTGTCCGGCGCCATCGCCCCCCGACCCAATGCGCCGCCGCGAATTCGCGCGGGCCGATCACGCGCACGCACGGCATGATCCGTTGGATCGGCAGGGCACATCGCAGCGCTGTTACGCGGCGCCGGACTTGTCAAACGCGCCCGTACGCAATATTTCACACTGCGCCAACATGAGCGTGGCGAGTGCAGCCTTGTCTGAAATACCCAGCTTCTCGTAGATCGCTCTCAAGTGAGCCCGAACCGTTGCCGGCGAGACTTGCAGTTCAGACGCCAACTGCTTGTATGATGCGCCACGGCTGAAACCTTGCGCTACACTGCGTTCGCGAGATGTGAGAGTGTCAATTGGTGATTTCCTGCGCGCCTCGAGCAGATACAGATCACCGACCGGCACGGCCCGAACACATATCCGCCCGGCTGCTATTTCGGGCGCGCCACGACACGCGCGAACAACATCGGTGGGAAGGCACGGAGCCCCTTCGTTACTCGCCGAACGAGGCCAGAGACTCCGCGGCCCGAATGGACTCGTGGCCCGCGTCCGATCGCGCCTTCTCCTCCGGCGGCAGCTCATAGGCCTTGGCGATGCAGATCGAGACCAGGCCATTCGGGTAGAGGCTCACCTCGTTTTCGCCGTGGCCCCACATGGTCGGGATGTGGTACTGCCTGCCCGCCGCGACGGAGACGTATGGCCTGAAGTGAAAGCCCATCTTGTACAGCTCGCCGGCCGGCGGGCGATTGCCGGCGCCCGCCGGCCGGTCGGAAGACAGTTCGGCATGTTTGGGCATCGCATCGCGCGCATCGAGCAGCGCTTCGGTGAGAGCCCGATGCAAAATCTGTCTGCCGCCGACCGCGCCCCGACGTTGATAGAGCAAAGCGATCTTCGCCAGGTCGTCGAGCGTGGGGTAATACCCCGCATTGAACCAAGGAATGCCTCGCCGGCGGCGCGGCTCCCGAGTCCGAACGATGGGCGCCTGCGCGATACCGATGGGCGAGAGAACTTCGCTCTGCAGCATGTCCCAGACATCGGCGCCCGGACCGCGGGCCGCTTTTAGGAAGCGATCGATCGCGGCGCCGAGCAGATAGAAGTCCTGATTACAGTATCGCATCACCCGCCCGGGCTCCCAGGGGTAGGGGCGCAGCGATCGCTTGATCTCGCGCACCTTGTCCCGATGCGAGGCGGCGGCGTGCCACGCGTCATAGTCGGAATTCAGAAAGCCGTCGAACGGATCGTTCGGATTCGTCCTCCAACTGCCCGGCTCGCCGAGCCCCGTGGCCATGTTCGCCGCGTCGATGAAGCGAACGCTGCGGTATTTCGGGTCGAGATCCTCGAGGAAGTCGCCGATCCGCAAGTCGAGCACATAAGGTCCGTAAACCTGCGCCAGCCGCAGCAACGCCAATGGAGCTCCAATGCTCTTCATCACGGAACGCACCCCAAAACGCATCTCCTGCGGATAGGGATAGTTTCCATAAGGGGTCGCGGATTCCTGATAATAGATCGTATTGTCGCGGACCAGAGCGGTGAGCACGCGCCACTTCTCGTGTACGGCCCCGCCGAAACCTGCGAGCACGCGCGCAGATGACCGTCGGATGAGTTCTGCCCAGGGTCGATGCGGTAGACGCTGCGCGAGTTCCGCCAGGCCCCGCGTCCGGTGAACCGACGCATCGCCGGGGGCCAGCGCTGCAAGCCGCGTCTGAGCCGTGCCCCATGCCACGAAATGCGGCCGCAACAGATACGGCGCGGTCTGCTGCACGAACTGGAACCGCAGGTCGCTGACGGCGCCGTCCTTGAATCCGAAGGTGGCCAGCCCTTGCAGCGCGTTGTTCTCCGTAGGGCCCACGAGCATCAGCGGAAATGCGGCGCGTGACCAGTCGCCCTTCTCCCCGGAGTCGCGCCAGGTCCGGCCGAATTGCGGAATGATCGACCAGTAGCTCGGCGTCTCGCCGGGACGACGCTCCGGTACGATCAGCCCGCGCTGCAGCGGGATGAGCACATTGCCGCAGCTCACGAAGCCCAGGCTCAGACACGGGAACAGCCGGACGTCACGCCCGCCGATGGTCGGGGTCTGCAGCTGCGGCTGCGTGTCGATCGCCGCCTGCGCGATATGCACCACGCCCGCGAAATCCGCCGGCGCCCGGGCGCCGGCAGGCGGACGGAAATATTCGTTGGGCAGCGGACGCTCGGGCCGGCATCGCATCAGCATGTGCGCTCGCCTACCGCTCGGCCGAACCATCCGCCAGCGGCCAGCGCGCCCGGTCCGCCCCGCCGTCAGCGGGGAGTTCCGGACCTCCATCGGCCGGTGTCCCCGTCGCATCCAGGTCCGCAAGTCGCAACTGTCCGGTTTCCGGCGCCCATCTCTGGCAAATCACAGCTCCGATCACGAGCACCGCGACGCAGGCGCCAAGCGCCGCGCGAACCCCGTATCCTGCGACGACCACCGGCAGAAGGAAGGTGCTCATGGCCGATCCGATGCGGCTGATGGCGCTGGAAAGACCGATGCCCGATGCCCGCAGATCCGTTGGGAATAACTCGGGCAGGTACACGAAGACGAGATTCGACGCCGCGGAGAGAACTCCGGCCAACAGCGCGAACAGGATGATGATCGCCGCCGCCGGAGCGCTCCGCCACAGGGTCAGCGCCAGCATGGTCGCCGCAGCGACCATGAAGCTACCGACGAGGAAGCGTCTTCTGGAGAGGTGGTCGACGACGAGCAGACCCGCAACCGCTCCGGCCAGGAGTGTCAGGTTAAAGACGAGTCCGCCGCCATAGGGGCTCTGGATGCTCATTGCGGTCAGCACCTGGGGGATGAAGGTGCCGACGGCAAAATACGGAATGACCAGGCAGGTGAAGAACGCGCAGCCGACGAGAGTGTGCAGCCGCCAGGCCGGCATAAAGAGCCGCAGCCAGTGGCCGCCGCCGGTCGAATCCGCGGGGCGGCTCACCGGAAGCGCCACGTCCGCTCCCAGCCGCCGGCGTATGATTTGCGAGGCTCTGTGCGGCTGTCCGCGACGAACGAGCCACAGCGGCGTCTCGGGCACCATGAGCCTGACGGGCAGCACGAGGAAACATGGCGCGGCGCTCGAGAGCAGCATCCAGCGCCAGGCTCCCGCGCCCCATCCCTCGAGCGCGAATCCCACGACGTAAGCGCCGGCATACCCGAGCGCCCAGGCAACCGAGAGCATGCTGAGCAGCTTGCCTCGCACCAGCCGCGGCGTGAACTCCATCAGCATGGGCTTGTTCACCACGTAGTCGGTCCCGAGTACGAGGCCGATCGCAAGCCTGAGCGAAAGCAACGCGCCGCTCGAGTGGACGAAAAACTGCAGTGCCGACAGCGCACCCAGTACGGCCATGTTGACCGCGAAGATCGGCCGGCGCCCGAACCGGTCGACGACGGGACCGGCGACCAGAGTACCGGCGAAGATGCCAAGCAGCGATGCGCCGGCTATCAGGCCGGTCCAGGAGGCCGTCAGATGCAGGGTGGGCCCCGCAAGCGCGAGGGCGATGCCGATGATGCCGAGGACGAAGCCCTGGCTGAAATCCCCTCCAGAGGCGCCAATCGCGACTATGAGATGGAACGGGCGGAGGGGTGTCTCGTCGTACTCGAATCGCCGACCGCCCTCCGAGGGCGGTTTCACCGCCGGCCCTCGATGAACCGGGTCATCAGCCGGGCGATGCGTCGAGGCTCTTGCCAGATGAGGTCATGTCCGAGCGACGGAAACACGCGCGCCTCGGCTCCTTTGATCCCCGATCTAAGTGCGGCGCGACCGGCCGCACTCTCGAGGGTGTCTTTGCCTCCCCAGAGGAGCAGCGTCGGCGCCTTGATCCGCGGAAGCATGAAGCGCAGATCGACGCCGAGCAGGCACTGGTCCGCGATCGCGCGCCAGACGCGGGCGGGGATGGCCGCCGCGGCCCGCCGCTGCCGGCGGGAGAAGAACGGTGGATTGATGCGCATTGACTCGTGCCACCAGCTCTTCATGAACGCGGAATCCGGATCTATCGGATCCTGGAGCCTCTCCACGCCCACGAGCCATGAGGGCGCTACCGTCTCGACCTGCGCGCCGGTGCGCCCCGATCCCGAAGCTCCGCCGCCCCGCGGCGCCGGACCGAAGAACGTTCCGGTCGATGAGATGAGGATCAGCCGGCGGGTCCGCGCCGGCCATTCCTCGGCAAAGGTCTGCGCGGCGATGCTGCCGAGCGAGTGGCCGACGATCACAGCACGCCGCACCTTGAGCCGGTCCATCAGCAGCTTGATGTCGTAGGCGAAATCGAAGCGCGTATAGCAGCAGTCCGGCTTGCTCGAGGCGCCCTGGCCGCGCAGATCCGGGATGATCAGACGAAACCGCCCCGAGAGAAAGGGCACGATCGGCGCCCAGTCCTCGGCGCTGTCGGTGTAACCATGGAGCAGCACGACCGGCGCGGCACCGCGGCGTCCCATGTCGATGTAGGCCAGCGTCTCGCCGTCGCTCAGCTTGATCATACGCTTGCGGGCATTGAACCGATGCAGATAGCCCGCGGTGATCGCGGCGTGCGATACCACGGGCACCACTGAGGCAAGCCAGATCACGACGACACCGCGGCACACCCCCCTAGTGGCCGCGGCCGTGAGCATTCTCATGGTGAAAGCGTGCTTCATCTGTACATCCCCGGACCGCGCAAGGCCGACGAACTCATTTGCGGACAGTCGGGCAAATCCTTGTGCCCGCGCCAAACGTCGCCGCGCTCACTCGTGCTGCGACCAATGGTAGCTGAAATTCAGCTCGATGACCCTCGGCCGCATGGGCGTCTCGGTGAGGATCATTGCCGTGTCCGTGGTGAACAGGCTCTTGTTCTGGTCCGTCAGGTTTGTCCCCACGAGCGAAGCGGACCAGTTGCCTTTCGACACCCCCGCGGACGCGTCCACGGTGGTCCAGCTGGGCATCCTGAATTTCGTAAAATAGGTGGTGGAGGAGATCGACTGGGCCTGGTGCTGCAGGCCGGCCTGCAGGTACATCGAGTACGACCCCACGGGCCACTCGTATCTGGCCCTGAGGTTCCATTTGACCGGCGGAGACAGGGCAAGGTCCTGACCCCGGGGGCCGAACGGGTTGACGATCGGAATCGCCTTGCCGCCGACGTAGCGCGTGGTGAGCGGCTTTCCGAAATTGGGACTGGCCGGGTTGTTGTTCGTCAGAAACGGGGAATTGAGCTGGTGACCGCTGTTCACCGCCACCGATCCGTCAAGCGACAGTCCACGCATCGGCCTCGCGGCCACCTGAAGCTCGACGCCGCGCACCCGGTACTTCGGCCCGTTGATCACGAAAAGCAGATTGCCGAAGCCGCACTGCGGACAAAAGAATTCCTGCTCGGCATCGCTCCAGATGTCGTTATACACCGAACCGTTGACCAGCAACCGGTGATGGAACCACACCGTCTTCCAGCCGATCTCCTGGTTTGTCAGGATATCCGAACTGTACGTCAACGGCGTCAAATACTGGGGAACGCCGTTGATATCCGGCTCCACCGCCGCGCTGCCCCGGTTGAATCCGCCCGGACGATAGCCCTGCGAGTACTCGTAGTACACCATCGCATCCGGCGTGATGTGCCAGGTCAAAGTGGCGCGGCCGAGATGCCCGGTCTGCACGAGCGTGTGATTCTGATTGCGGAAATCCGTGCCGAAAGGCGAATACGCGCCGTCCGGCTGCCCGTTGGTCCCGCAGGGCGCGTAATTGCCGTTCACGATCGGGACGTTTTGCAGCTGGCTCGGGCTGAATATCTTGCAGTAAAAACTACCCACGTCCCCGCCGATCTCCGAGTCGTCAATATCGAAATAGCGGATACCGCCGGAGATCGTCAATTTGCGGGGGAGGATATCGTAGCTCAGCGACACGTACGCCGCCTTCTGCTTCACCACCCGCTTGAAATCGTCGAAGAAGGCGGTGTTCTTGTGCACTCCGGCAACGAACGCCGGCACGTCCTGCCAGGGCTGGATCGGCAGAAAACAGTTGGAGGTCGGGCCGCCGGGGGCACAGTTGGGCAGAGTCTTGTAGTGCCACGACGTGTCGTCCCAAATGGTGAGGTCCCCGAAAAACAGCCCCATCGTCCCGCGCAGCCGCCAGGTGTCCGGCGTGCTCAAACGCAACTCCTGCTGCATGTCCGTCGTACGCTCTTGCTCGTGCCAAAAAGAGCTCGGCGAGGCGCACGTGGCATTCGGGTTGCCGGAGGTGGAGCTGTAGGTGACTCCCGAGCACTGATAGTAGTATCCGAATCGGCCGCGCGCATAACTGGTAAGATCCTGCGATTGCGCGATGTTTCGATCCAGATAGGACCCGGCGTATACCAGGCTCAACGGACCGACCTTGCCGTGCACGGTAAGGGCGGTGTTCACGAACCGGTCCTTGTCATATGATGGATTGAAGAGATTGACCGACAGCGGAGGCAGCGGCACCGTGCCGATGGGCGCGCCCGTCGTGTCGTTGGTCTTACCTCCCACGGTGCTGTAGGGCATCTCGTAGAACACTCCCTGCGCATCCATGTTCTGAGACATCACCGACAACAGGACATTCCAGTCGTCGTTGAATTTGTAAAGCATCTCGCCACGCACGCCTTGGTACGTGAGCGGATTGATTGCGTTGCCGATCTGGTTGTAATTATTGATCGTCGGACCCTGGGGAACGACGCCACCGTTCGAGGCGGCGATGCCCAGGTCCGTGGAGTCCCGGGAGAATGTGCCCGGCACGTTGTTGATATATCCGCCGCGGCGGTCATTGAACAGAACCAGCCGCGCGGCCAGCTTGCCCGGCATCAGCGGAATGTTGAATACGACGCTCTGGTTGCTGTTCGGATCGCCGTGCGCAGTGACTCCGTAACCCGCGTCGGCGTTTACCTGCCATGTATCGAGCCGCGGCTTGTTGGTGATATAACGGATGACTCCGGCCTCCGCCCCCGCCCCGAAGAACATCTGCGGGCCCTCGTCGATCTCCACGCGCTCCAGGTCGACGGCATAGACGTCGAGATTGCGGGCCGGCAACAGCGTCGATTGATTGTCGAGGTACGTCGCCACGTTCGGGAATGGTCCGACCGAGCCCTGGCCTTCAGGATCTTCGTTGGTCGAGGACAATCCTCGCATGGCCACGATGTCGTTGCCGGCGCCCAGGCTGCCGGTGGTGACGTTGGGCACGTATTTCAGATAGTCCGACAGGGTTCGCACATGAAGCTGCCGCAGCGTGCGGCCCGTCAGCACCTGAATAGTGATGGGAACGTTCTGGGCATTCTGCACGCGGCGTTGCGCGGTTACGATCACTTCCTGCAAAGCCGGGCTGCCGACGGCACTCGACGCGGCCGGCGCGGCGGGGTCGGCAGCGAGCACCATATGCGCCGCGGAGGCGCTCAAAATGGCGGCAATGGCACGGGAAAGTACTTGGTTTGATTTCATGCGCGGACCTCTTCACGTCGAGGGACGTCAAAGTGCGACATCGGACTCAGGATTGGCGCGCTCGGCGCCGGCATCGCGAACGGAGCGCTTTGCGTGCGGACTCGCTCCGCCACGACCGTCTCGTTGACAGTGGCGGCCGAAGTCCGCAGGGCGCCGGGGAGAGCGGCAAGCGCGGCCGCGATGGCGTGAGCACTCGAGTGCGCCATGAGCACCGAAGATGTCTTGTAATACGAGCTCACGACTCCCACGACTCCCGCTACTCCGGTTAATTCGGCGACAGGTTGTTTTGCCTCCGTGGCGCCCCGCCGGCCTGTGATGATTCAGGGCGTTTCATGTGCCCTCCGGACTCTCATACCTCCCGCCCCAGGAGGTTTTCTTCATAGGGAAACCGGGAAATGGGCTCGGCACCCACGGCCGTGATGAGGAATTCCTCCTCGAGCTTGACGCCCTCCGGCCCGCCGACCTCGCCGATGAAGCTCTCGACGCTCACGACCATTCCCGGCTCGAGAATGCCATCGGCGCCGTACTGCTGGAAATCCTGCAGGTGCGCGATATACGGGGTCTCTCCATGCATGCCGACGCCGTGCAGCACGGAGGTGTAGCGGCGCTCGACGAAGGGTTGCGGAATCTTCCAGGCCCTCTCGGCGACGTCGCGATAGGTGAGGCCGGGCTTGAGGATCGAAGCGTTGTGCTGAATCTGGTCGTAGGCCAGCGCATAGAGGGTCTTCTGGTATCCCTTGGGCCGACCAGGCCCGCAGAAGAATGTGCGGGAGAAGTCGGCGAAGTACCCGAAGCATCCGATGACGTCCGTGTCCAAAGCGACGAGTTCCCCGGTCCGCACCCGCCTGCCGCTCGCCTCGCTGAACCAGGGATTGATCCTCGGCCCGGAGGTGAGGAGCCGCGTCTCGATGAACTCTCCCCCCTGACGAATCACCTCCCCATACATCACCGCGAACAGCTCCTGCTCCGAGAGGCCGGGTTTCAGCGCCTCGCGCACGGCCGCGACCGCGGTCTCCGCACCCGCCATGCTGAGCTTCAGACAGGCGATTTCCTCATCGGTCTTGATGCGCCGAACGTGCAGGAGCTCCTGCTGACAGTCAGTGACCGTGCAACCTTCGGCCTGCAGTGCGACCGCGAGCAGATGGCCGCACCGGTCCAATCCCACCTTCTTCGAGCCCCGGCCGTGTTCGCGCACCAGGTCCGCGATCTCCATCGCGAACGGACGCGCCGTATCGGCGTCCCGGCCGGCAACGGATGACCAGACGATCTTCGAGTGGCGCGCCTCCTGCACGGTCTCGAGTCCCATGGAAACATGAGCGCTCTGTGGATACTCGAACAGCACCACGGGTCCCTCGGTCGGCACGAAGAAGTAGCGCGTGGAATTGCGCAGGAAGTAGCCGAACATGTTGCGCGAGCCGGTGGCATAGCGCTGATTGAACGGATCGAAGAGCAGCAGCGCCGCGTAATCCTTTTCGCGCATCATGGCCCGGACGCGCTCGAGTCGATTCGCGCGCAGGCGCGCGGTATCGACGCTCGCCGGCTCGGTGTCCGTCAGCCACAATCCCGGGCCCGCATCGCCGAAGCGGCGATCACCCGAGGCCTGGAAGGCGGCGCTGTCTGTTCGATCCATTGCGCCCCGCATCACCGCACACCGCCGCGCGGAGACAGGGAAGCAGCCGGATTAGATGCAAACGCAGCCTTCTGGATCATTCACGTCAGCTCGGGTCCGCCGCGGCGCGGCATGATTTTTATCATGACCCACGCAAAAGGCGTTTTCCATTCAAATGCTTGCAAATTCACCTTGCAAAAATGCAGCAACTGTCGTGCACTGTGTCGAAAATCATAGGCAGAACAATTGCGGTCCTGGGGGTTACAGATGGTGCACGCCCATGCTCGGAAGATCGATTGGGACGACCTGCGACACGTGCTCGCCCTCGCTCAGCACGAGACGATGGCCGCGGCGTCCGGCGCTCTGCGAATTCATCAAACGACACTCAGCCGGCGGATCTTCGCGCTCGAGGCGCGCCTTGAAACGCGCCTGTTCAATCGGATAGACGGCCGCTTTGTGCCCACGGCGCGCGGCATGGTCGTCGTGCGGCGGGCTCAGGAAATGGAGTCCGCGAGTCTCGCCCTGCAGGACGATCTGGCGCACGATCCGGATCACGGGCGGCCTATCGTGCGAGTGTCGGTGATTCCGACGTTTATTACCGGATTCCTGGCGGCGCACTTCTCGGAGTTCCACGCGCGGCACCCGGGAATTGGATTGGAGCTCATCTGCGAGAAACGCGACCTGGTACTCGAGCACCACGAGGCCGACATCGCCATCCGCTATGTCCGTCCCATGCAGGGTCGGGCGACGGTGCGCAAAATTGCGGACCTGGGCTCTGCGGCGTACGCGCCCAAAGCCCTGCTGCGCGCGGGGATCGACTGGCGGCACGAGCTGCCCTGGATCGGCTTCGCGCATGTCGCCGACCGGTGGCCCGAGTTCCGGTGGATCGAAGACAACGTTCCGCCCGAGCACATCACCATGACCGTCAACGGCGGGCCGGCATACACGGAGGTGGTCTCGCGCGGCTACGGCGCGGGGCTCCTCACGTGCATCGAAGGAGACTCCCGTCCGCAACTTTCGCGGTTGAGTGGCGATGCGCCGCTGATCAGACGGGAGATCTGGCTGCTGGTGCTTCCGGAAATACGGCGCAACGTGGCGGTCCGTAAAGTGCTGGACTGGATCGTAGAGGTCACCCATCGGGAGCGTCATCGACTTCTGGGATGTGACGTTCCCGTGCCCGCCACCCGACACCCCCTGTTGGAAAGGCATGGTTGAGACATCCGCGGTTTGCGGGTCGTTCAGGAGCTTCGACGAGGACTGTCCTCAGAGCCGCGCTATCCGGCGGGGTGAGCCCGGTCTCAACCTCGCGGCAGGCGTGCGACCTCTGCCGATCCCGCACCTCTCGGCGTGGTAAATAAGGAAATCGGACGGCGGCGCGCCGGTACTTTGGGTTTCGGCGGCTACCTCTCCATCCGCAATGAAGGCGCAGAAAGTGCATCGCTCTCGCGTTGAATGACCCGCAGCTCCGCGAGCCGTGCCGCCGCGTAATCGAGGAATGTCCTGACCTTCGGCGCCATGCGGGCACCGCTCACCGCCACGAGTTGCACGGGGAGCGGCGCTGGCTCAAAGGCCTGCAGCAGGCGCACGAGAGTGCCCACTGAGAAGTCATCGACGACCTGGTACGACAGGACTCGCGCGATGCCGCAGCCGGCGCGAGCCGCCACGAGCTGCGCCTCGACCTCGTTGACAAGCATGCGCGGCGCGAGGCGAACGATGGCCGCCCTGCCCCGCCCGTGGAAGCGCCACTCGAACGGCTTCCCGGCTGCGGTACCGAAGATCGTATCGTGGGAAGCGAGGTCCGCCGGATTCCTGGGCGTTCCCCGCCCCGACAGGTAGTCGGGGCTCGCAACCAGGACGCGATGCACCTGCCCGACGCGCCTCACGAGCAGGGAGGAATCGGCCAGCGCGCCGATGCGGATCGCGACATCGAGGCCCTCTTCTATGAGGTCCTGGTTGCGGTCGTGCAGCACCAGCTCCACCTGTGTCTCGGGGAACTCTTTGAGGAACGACACCACGAGCGGCACGATGTGGCGCCGGCCGAACTGCAGGGGCGCGGTGACCCGGATGAGGCCACGGACCGGAGCCGGAGAGACTCCCGTCACCGCGACGTCGTAAGCGCCGAGCAGCGCCCGGGACCTCTCCGCGAGGGCCCGCCCGGCCTCGGTCGGGGAAATGCGGCGCGTGGTGCGCTCCACGAGACGCGCACCGATACGGTTCTCGAGAGACGACAGCGCTCGCGTGATCGCAGGCGCGGAGCGGCGCAAGCGGCGAGCGGCGGCGACGAGGCTTCCGTGGTCGACCACAGCCACGAGCACCGCGAGTTCATCCAGGCGATCCATCCAATTATTTCACTATTGACAATTATGAATTCCAATAATCTCTAATTTACCCTGTGATTCGCAAGAATAGAATGGTCTCGAACGCAGCGGGAGCGTCGAAGCGCCGCCGCGCGGATGAGGTCAACAGACATGAATCAATCTCCATCGCCCGACGGCGCGCCGCTGCAGGAAGGCTCGGCGTTTCACGCCGATGAGCTCGAGGCCCAAGCTCTTGCCGGAGTCAGCACACAAGGCGCCGGCATCCGCAATTTCATGACTGAGCCGCACCGAAGCTTCTTCAGGGCACTGCCTCACATCCTCATCGCCGCGACCGACGCGGAAGGGTGGCCGCTGGCGACACTTCTCGAGGGCGATCCGGGATTCGTCGACTCACCGGATCCGGTCACGCTTCGCATCGAGGCACTGCCAGGTCCCGATGACCCCGCCGCCGGAACCGTTCGCATCGGTGACGACGTCGCAATTCTCGGTATGGACCTGGCGACGCGACGGCGCAATCGCGCGAACGGCGTAGTGGCTGGCCTGGATGCATCAGGCTTCACCGTGGCCCTCAGGCAGAGCTTCGGCAATTGTCCCAAGTACATCCAACGGCGGCCCCTGACTCGCGCGCCGGCCGCACCGGGTCGTGCACGAGATTTTGAGGCTCTGGCGGATGAAGATGCGCGCGCATTGATCGCGCGGGCGGACACCTTCTTCGTGGCGAGCCGCTCCCGGGCGGGCGTGGGAGCGGTCGGCGGTGCGGATATCTCCCATCGCGGGGGCCGGCCCGGATTCGTGCGCGTGAATCGCGACACGCTTTCCATTCCGGACTTTCGCGGCAACCGCTACTTCAACACGCTCGGAAATTTCCTCGGGGAGCCGAGGTCATCCCTCCTGTTCCTCGACTTCGACACCGGCGATCTGCTCCATCTACAGGGGCTCGCCAGCACCGACTGGAGCGCCGCCGCCGCGCAGCGGTTCGAGGGAGCCGAGCGCATCTGGCACTTTCAGGTCCTGCGAGGCTGCTACCGCGAGCGGGCGGCCGCGCTTCGCGGGGTGCTCGCGGCCTACTCGCCGGCAACGCTGCGGACCGGCGCTTGGGACGCGCGGGACAGTCAACTCACCGGCGGAGAGCGGCTGAAATGATCCTTTACGATTATCTCGACTCCGGAAACGGCTACAAGGTGCGCCTTCTTCTTGCCCAGCTCGGGCTCTCCTACCGATGGGTCGAGCTGGACATCGTGCGCGGCGAGACCCGCACCGCGGCATTCCTCACCAAAAACCCGGACGGCCGCATCCCCACGCTCGAGCTCGATGACGGTGCGTGCGTCGCCGAATCCGATGCGATCCTGTGGTACCTCGCGGAAGGCACACCTTACCTGCCCAAAGGGAAACTCGAGCGAGCCCAGGTCCTGCAGTGGATGTTCTTCGAACAACACAGCCACAAGCCATACGTCGGCACACCGCGCTTCATCCTCAAGCATCTGCCGGAAGACTCCCCTCGTCGCAACGACCTGCCGACACGCATGGAGCAGGGGCGAGCCGCTCTCGCCGTAATGAACACTCACCTCAATCGACATTCATTTTTCGTCGGCGAGCGTTATTCGATCGCGGATATCGCCCACTACGCCTACACACACGTGGCACACGAAGCGCAACTGGATCTTGCGCCCTTTCCGAACGTGAGAGCCTGGATCGCCAGAGTGGCGGCCCAACCGCGATACATCCCGCTTTCAGTCAGACCAGCGTAGCCGTCTGCTCGCGAACCGCCGACAATCCCGTGCGTCACCTGATTCAATCAGGTTCAAGCCCGAAAATTCGCTACCGAGGCGGGTCGTTACGCTCGAGAAAGCTCACGACCGTATCCAACATCCGCTCACGTGTGGCGCTGTGCGACAGCCAATGATCCTCGTGCGGCAGGATGACCAGTTGCACGAACTTGCCCGCGTGCTTCAAGGCCTCGGCCATTTCCTCGCTCTGCGAGTACGGTACGACGGTGTCATTCCGTCCGTGGATCAACAGGACGGGGACGTCAACGGCATCGACATGATCGATTGGAGAAATCGCCCGCAGGCGCGGATCATTTGGACCGGTGACTCCGAGGAAACGATCCCAGTAGCGCGCGAATTCGTTGTGATTCGACATCATCCCCTCGTTCGTCCAGCGCAGGAATCGCGCAACATCGGCTATTCCGGCCACCGAAACGGCGCAACGGTAGACACCGGTCTGAAGGGTCACGCCGGCGAGCGCAGCATAACCGCCATAACTGGCGCCCACTATGCAGACGCGTTTTGGATCAGCGATGCCGCGGTCGACCAGATAGTGGACGCCGTCCGAAAGGTCGGTCTGCATCTTCCGTCCCCACTCACCGAAGCCGGCGCGCAAGAGCGCCGGCGTGGTGTCGGAACCACGGAAATTGACCTGCAGAACCGCATAACCGCGCGTGGCGAGCGCTTGGGCCCACCAGTCGAAATCGCCGGTGTCGGTCGCGGCGGGTCCGCCATGCGGCAGCACGATGAGGCTCAGGTCTTTTGCCAGCCTCCCGGGGGGCAGCGTCAAGAAGCCCGCAAGGGGTAGACCGTCGGCTGCATGGAATTTCACCGGCCGCACTTCGGCGAAGGTTGCCAATCCGCGGTAGACGTCGCCGAGGCGCTGCGCGTGCTCAGTCGGCCAGCCGACCAGCCAATAGCTGTCGCCGTCTCGTGCACCGAATACGCGGATCAGGAACTTCGAAAAGTCGTCGGAGTGAGAGACGAGTTCTACACGCTCGCCAGGGTAGGCGGCAACGATAGAGGACCACCGCGACTGAATCTTGGCGTCGAAAAACACCGTGCGCGGGTCCAGCGGACCCTGAATGCCGCCGATGATCTGTCCGGTCAACCGGTTGCGAATCGTCTCGTAGAAAGTCTTGGCAGCACTGAGCGGAGCGCCCCAGGTAGCGTCGGCGAGCCGCAGCGGCTTCCAAATCCAACCATCGGGCGTCTCGAATGCCACCAGCAGCGCCTTGTTGTCGTAGCTGAAACCGACGATCTGAGGCGGGTCAATCGCGGCATTGCCCGAGGCAACGCGCCGCAATTCATCACCGCGGCGAAGTCGCAGCACCCACTGTCCCTGTTTGGGTCCGGCTTCATGGTAGTCGAAGGAGGCCGCGATGCGCCCTCGGGCATCGACGGCCCAATCGGTCCCCGAGGTAAATCCTTCGGCAACCAATGTCGTTTCGTCGTGTCGCAAATCTATCCTGAACAACGCGGGCAGGTAGGTGTGTTCAAAGAGGTACGTCCCGCTCGCAAACAGCCTCCGGCGGCCATTCACGACGCGCACTTGCGGGGTTCCGTTGAGGGCGTCCATGGTCTCGTAGTTGTCGTCATGCATGCCGACCTGTCGCATCCGGTGTGTCGCGATATCCCACGTCGCGAGCATGAGCCACTCGTTTCGTTGGCCTACGACCCAAAAAGGCGGGAGAGAGGTCGCCGAATAGATGATCAGCAAGCGATTGTCATCGAACCAGCGTAGCTCGCGCACTTTGATGCTATCTACGCGGCTCGCCGCGACCGGCTTGTCCGTTGCCAGATCGGTTACGACGATATAGCGTCTATCGCCTTGCCGCTCGATGTACGCAAGCCGGTCGCCGGTCGGCGAAAGGGCTGGATCTTCCATCGAGGGTAATTGGCCATACAGGGCGAGCGGTGGGGGAGTGTACGCAGCGTCGCCAGAAGCGGCGGCGAGGGCGCGCTCGGCGACCAGGATCGTGAGCAAAGCAATCGACGCCCCGGCCAGCAGACGAATCTTCTGTGTCATGCATCCTCCCTTCCCGGATTATCGTTTTTACGGGTATGCCGAGCGACGATGGCCTGACGCGTCCACAACCGTGTCATGCGGGGTGGTCGTGGCGACGATAATACCGTTCTTAGTTGGAGATTATTGGTAGATTATGCGAACCGGTCGAATTCCGCAAAACCCAACGTTCTGTCGCGGGATTGGGCTTTTGCACCGCCGACATTGATCCGGGACATTTTGCGCATTTGCAATTGCCACGGGTCGCATTCCACGAGCGTCGATCGCAAAGATATCGATACCTCCATCTTTGCGAAGTATCGTGCTCGCCGTTGTTGCCGCCCCGAGCGCGACTCTGATCGTGGTCTGTGTTGACGGATGCCGTGAAGTGTCGACGCCGGGCGGTCGCGAGTGACGAGGTACGGCCAAGTCCTCCGTTCCGGTGCCCAACTCCTCCAAAACGGACGGGTTTCCGGGACAGCCAGGACGGGAGGTGAACTCGGATTGCGCCTCAGCCTGCCAAGCTTTGACGCCCGCTCGATTGCCCGGACATACGGCTCGATGCGCAATAAATCCACGAGCGGATCGGTTTCTTTGCACTCCGAGCCGGAATCCTGCACCAGGGCGGCGGCGGCGAGTCTTGCGTGACCGTCGCTACGTTGGCGGGTCCGATGAGGAGGGGTCGCCGAACTTCACCAAGATTCACCAAGCTTCACCAAGCTTCACCCACGTTCCCCAAATCTTGGGCCCAGATTCATGCAGCGCTACTCCGGGGCGCATAGCGTTTCTGCAGTGCTTGGAAACCCAACTTGGAGAACCGCGGGAGCCGGTGTAGCCGGCCTCCGAACGAGCACGGCCATCGGACGAATCCAATCGGCCTTTCTTCGACGATCCAGGAGACTACCATGAGCACTTCAAGCTGTTCCACGGGCCTTCGTGGCCTTATCGCTACCGCGATCTTCGGCGCGATCGCCTCGAGCTTCAGCGCCGTCACCACAGCCGACACCTACTCCGCCAGCGTTGCCGTGAGATATGCGGATCTCAACGTAGCGAGCCGGTCGGGCGCGCTCGTGCTCTACAAGCGTATCCGAGCGGCGGCCAAAACTGCATGCTGGTACTTCATGTTCGACACGGACGACGAGATTGCCCGTTGCGTGCACAATGCACTCGCAAACGCGGTGAACGAAGTCAACCAGCCCGCCTTGTTCGCCGTATACAACGCAAAACTGGAGACCTCGGCGAGGCGTGCTCGTGCGTCACAGTGTCGCTAGAGGCGAGGCTGTGCAAGCAGGAGACTTCATACGTATGGATCCGGATAGAGTGCGCCAATCCGGACAGCAACCGGCGCCCCTTGCGGGCATGCCGGTGAGCAAGCAGTAACCAAGACGCTGCCCGCACCCGCGGGCATCAGCCCGGGTGCGGGCTGCGGTGCGCCCGGACCGGCGTGAGGTCGCGTTTGGGCGTAGCATCCACCCATCGCTTTCAAGAGGATATGCCCCAAGCACGGAGTGCCACCATGGCGCCCCACCCGTGGACTGCGAATACCCTGGACCCCGCGGGGTATCAGGTTGATGATCTGATCATTGAACTTGGACCGCGGCGGGTGAGGCGTGCGGAAACGGTCATCAGACTGCCGGCACTATCTTTTGATTTGCTCGTCACGCTGGTGCGTGCGGCACCCAACGTTGTCAGCCTCGAGGAGTTGCGGGAGCGCGTATGGCCGGGTCTAGTGGTCACGCCCGAAACGACTGTTCAGCGCGTGAAGCTGCTGCGCCGCGCACTCGGCGATGACCCCCATGCTCCACACTACATCGAGGGGGTGCGAAGCCGCGGCTACCGCTTGATTGCCGACGTGCGTGCGCTGACGGAAAGACAGGGCACGCCAAAATTTACCATACCGCGTTTGTTCAAGGGCCGGAAAGAAAAGGAAAGCCCGAACGCGCATGCGGGCACCGCGATCACGGGAGCTTCGAGCACGAGCTCTCGCTCCGGCACGCCGCCCGCAGCTCCTCGAGGCCCAATCTGGGTTCTGCCCGGCTGGATCGGCGGAACATTGACAATCGTGCTGCTGCTCATAATGTCCTGGACAATTGTCCATTACCACGGATTGAGCGAGTCGGCCGGGCGAACGAGCTCGCGAACAGCTCCCGCGGCGATCCATTCGCTGGTAGTGCTGCCTCTCGAAAACCTCTCGGGAGACAAAGAGCACGAATACTTCGCCGACGGAATGACCGATGCCCTGACCACCGATCTGGCGCAGATCGGTTCGCTACGGGTCATTTCGAGAACCTCCGCCATGCACTTCAAAGCCTCCAAGGCAACAGTACCGCAGATCGGTCACGATTTGCACGTCGATGCGGTCGTGGAAGGCATGGTTGCGCGTGGCGACAACCGTGTGCGTGTCACCGCACGGTTGGTTGAAGTCCCCACGGATCAGCTTTTGTGGGCCAGGACGTATGAACGCGACCTGAAAGACGTCCTTGCGCTACAAGATGAGATTGCCCGAGATATCACGGAGCAAATTCGCCTGAAGCTGTCGGCCAAACAGCGCAGTCGGCTCATGCAGGCTCACACCGTCGATCCTCAGGCATATGACGACACTTTGAGGGGCTGGTACTGGTTACATCAGCATAAGGCGGAACATGTGCGTGATCATAAGGCGGCAAACGCGCACAAAGCCCTCGACTATTTCCAGAAAGCCATCGCCAAAGACCCCGGTTACGCTCTTGCCTATGCCGGCCTCGCGAACTCCTTCCTCACCTTGGGCTTCGGTCGCGAGCTCCCTCGTAAGGAGGCCTTTACCAAAGCTTGGCGAGCCGCGATCAGAGCCCTAGCCATTGACCCTTCTCTCGCGGAAGGCCACACGACAGTCGCGATGTACAAGTTCTTTGTCGACTGGGATTGGTCCGGCGCCGAAGCCGAGTTCAAACAGGCCATTGCCCTCGATCCCAACAGTGCAGACGCGCACGCTTGGTACTCGTGGTACTTACTGGCGATGGGGCGGCTCGACGAAGCGATGAGGGAAATCAAACGCGCCCAGGACCTCGACCCGTTCTCCGCTTCTATCACCTTCTGGCTGGGACAGGTGCTCTACCATGCTCGGCGGTACGACGATGCACTGCGTCAGGACCGGTTGGGCTCGGAAATGTATCCCGACTACGGCCGCTTTTACATGGCCATGGCTGACGTATACGAGCAGAAGGGAATGTTCGCCGAGGCGTTCACGGCCCGTCAGCAGGCACTGACCCTTTACAATGATCCGAACGTCGCCGCACTCGCAGAAGCCTACAGGCGATCGGGGTACAAAGGCTATCTGGCGAAACAAGCTCAACTCCACGTATATGCGATCATACCGTCATATGTCGCGCACGTTTATGCCCTGCTTGACGACGAACCGCATGCCATGAACGCCCTCGAATCAGTCTACCGTAAGCACAGCTTCGCCCTACTTTTCATGCGCACCGCCCCGGAGTTGGACTCCATTCGTTCCTCTCCTCGGTTCCGGAAACTGGCACGTCGCATAGGGCTCCCTACATTGCCGACGGACAAAAAGCTGAATCACAAGTGAACCGTGCTGACCCGCGGACACGAAACATGTGGACCGTTGGCGGTGGATGTCCCGCACGCAACTTCTCAATGACCGCTCCTGAGATACCATATAGACGGCGCCAAGCCACCCGACAATTTATCGGCGGATAGCCGAGTGCCACTTTCCGCCCTCGTTCACCTGTCTGACGTCAACTATCTTGTCCGCTGGGCGACAACCATCCTGGCCGGTGCGGTGAGGAGTGGATGGGTTCATTGAGCTGATCGTTTCTCTGGCTTCCCGGCCGGGGCGCGCCCCGGCCGGGAAGCTCTCCTGCGGCGGTAGCTCTCGACGTTCATTTCGAAGATCGTCGAGTGGTGCACCAAGCGATCGACCGCCGCGAGTGTCATGGCCGGCTCCGGGAACACCTGCTCCCAAGCCGAGAACGGCTGGTTTGCGGTGATGGGG
>OBLK01000106.1_pt1 | contig 31518 bp, 33 predicted proteins | sample 1518871 | NCBI WGS metagenome assembly OBLK01 (sample SAMEA2464837, study PRJEB22497) | soil metagenome | biome: Grassland; feature: Farmland; material: Clay | place: Australia | collected 2013-02-01 | depth 0.8 m
TGGTTGCGGGCATCCCGAGCGCCGCAGGGCGCGGGGGGGGACCGAGGCGGCGACGGCAGGTGGACCGCGCGCCGGGTTCTGGGTGGTGGCGAGCCGGTCGCCCGTCGAGGCCGGGGTGGCGGCCATGGCCGCGATGCCCGACCTGCCGTTCCGCCTGCCGGCCTCCGGTGAGCTGCCGGCGCTGCCGGACGAGGTGGTCACGACGACGGTCGACATCGCCGGGCACCTGCCGGCCAAGCTGGCCGGGATGCGAGCGCATGCGACACAGGTGACGATCTGGGAAGGTGACGACGGTCAGCGGGCTTACACGCTCAGCGATGGGGTAGCCAGACCGATATGCACGGTGGAGCAGTTCACGTTGGCGTCCGGCCGGGTGGATCCCGCGTCGGTGCGTACCGACCTGTTCGCCGGGGTGGTCGGGTGAGCAAGCTCGTCGGCTGGCTCGCGGTCGCGGTGCTGGTGGTCGACTCGGTAATGCTGGCGGCCTACGAGCTGCTCTACCTGCCGCTGCACCTGCCGCGGTCGCTCGGCGGCTGGGCGGTGCCGGTCTCGGTGCTGGTGGCGGCGCTGACGATGCCCCTGCTGGTGTGGGCGACGGCGCAGGTCGCGCCGCGGCGGTGGGCGGTGGCGGCGCCGCTGGCCGGGTGGCTGCTCACGGTGCTCGTGCTCGGGGTCGGCGGTCCCGGCGGGGACCGGGTGCTGCCCGCCGACTGGCGGGCGCTGCTGCTGATGGCCGGCGGCATGGTGGCCGGCGGCATCACCGCCGGCCGCGTGATGATCGCGCCGTACCTGCCGGCGCAGGTTCCAGCTGTGGTGAAGGAGGACGATGGCTGAGGCGATCACCGACGAGTACGTGGTCCGGGTCCTGCGACCGTTCGTTCGCGCCAACCGGCCGGTGCTCAAGGCGCTGCGCGAGGCCGACCCGCTCGGGCTGCGGCGCCGGGCGCAGGACGAACGGTTGCCCAAGGGGGTGCTGAGCAAGCTGCGGCTGCTGGTGGCCGCGAGGAGGATGCCAGGGACCCCGACGTGGGGCGCCATGAACGCCGACGCCCGCTGCGACTGGTGGGCCAACCGGGTCAGCCGGTTCGTGGCGCTCGTGGCCGCGGTGCCGGGGTTCGGCGGCATGCTCGCCGACCGGCTGCCGCTGCAGGACACCCTTGGCGTGGCCGGCCAGGGCATGATGCTGTGCGCGATCGCCGGCGAGTACGGCATCAAGGACGAGGACGACCAGATCCGGCTGCTGGCCCACGTGCTGCTCGGGCGCGACGTCGACGCCGAACTGGCTACCGGTTCCGACGGGTCCAACGGGTCCAATGGGGACACTGACGCGAAGGCGGCCGAGTTGACCGCCGAGCTTGACGAGTCCAAGCGCAAGCACGGCGGCCGGCCGACGCTCGGGGCGATCGCCGGCACGATGTGGCGGCTGGGCCGGGCACTGTGGGGTCTCGGGGCCGAGGTGGACAAGCGCCCGCAGGGCCGCCTGTACCACAAGGTGTTCGGTTGGCTGCCGATCGTCGGAGTGGTCGGCGACTACTTCGGTGAGCGGCACGCGTTGCGTAAGGTGGCCAGGGCTGGCCGCAGCTGGATCATCGCCCGCCGGGAGCCGGCGAGCGAAGTGTGAAGTCTGTTGCCCCCGGTGACCACCGGCGGCACGAGCGCGACATACTTGACGTTAGCCAGTAGCGCCGAGCGGGAGACCACCGTGACGTACGTGATCGCAGAGCCTTGTGTGGACGTTCTGGACAAGTCCTGCATCGAGGAGTGTCCGGTCGACTGCATCTACGAGGGTGACCGGATGCTGTACATCCACCCCGACGAGTGCGTCGACTGTGGCGCCTGCGAGCCGGTGTGTCCGGTTGAGGCGATCTTCTACGAGGACGACGTCCCGGACCAGTGGCGTGACTACACCAAGGCCAACGTCGACTTCTTCAACGAGCTCGGTTCGCCCGGCGGGGCCGCCAAGGTCGGCAAGGTGCCGGCCGACCCCCAGTGGATCAAGGACCTGCCCCCGCAGGGGGAGTGACGTACACCTCGGCACTCCCCGACTTCCCGTGGGACACCATCACCGAGCAGGCCGAGCTCGCACGCTCGCACCCTGACGGGTTGGTCGACCTGTCGATCGGCGCCCCGGTCGACCCGGTGCCGGCGGTCGTGCAGGCTGCGCTGTCGTCGGTGGCCCACGAGCCCGGCTACCCGTGGACCGCCGGCTCGGCGCCGCTGCGCGAGGCCGCGGCGGCGGCGCTGCGCCGGCGCTTCGGCGTCACCGTCGACGCCGGTGCCGTGCTGCCGACGATCGGCTCCAAGGAGCTCGTGGCCTGGCTTCCGACGCTGCTCGGCCTCGGGCCGGGCGACGTGGTGGCCATCCCGGAGCTGGCATATCCGACCTACGAGGCCGGCGCCCTGCTCGCCGGCGCCAAGGTGGTACGGCTGCGGCCCGGCGAGCCACCCCCGGCCGGCACCAGGCTCGTCTGGCTGAACTCGCCGTCCAACCCGACCGGCCGGGTCGCCCCGGCTGCGGAGCTGGCCGAGGCGGTGTCGGCGGCCAGGGACGCAGGCGCCGTCGTCGCCTCCGACGAGTGCTACCTGTCGATGTCGTGGACCGGCGACGAGCCGTTCTCGGTGCTGCACGCGTCGGTCTCCGGCGGGCGCCACGAGGGCCTGCTCTCGGTGCACTCGCTGTCCAAGTCATCGAACCTGGCCGGCTACCGTGCCGGGTTCGTGACCGGCGACCCGGCGCTGGTGGCCGCGCTGCTCGCCGTGCGCAGGCACGCCGGCATGATCGTGTCCAGACCGGTGCAGGCCGCGATGACCGCGGCGCTCTCGGACGACGACCACGTCGCCGAGCAGCTCGGGCGCTACGCCGCGCGGCGTGCCGTGCTGCACGCGGCGCTGCGGGCGGCCGGCTTCACCGTCGAGCACTCGACCGCCGGCCTGTACCTGTGGGCGACCCGGGACGAGTCGAGCCGGGCGACGTTGGGCTGGTTCGCCGAGCGCGGCATCCTGGTCGCGCCGGGCGACTTCTACGGGCCGGCCGGTTCCCGGCACGTGAGGCTGGCGCTGACCGCGACCGACGAGCGGATCGCGACGGCGGCCGGCCGGCTGGCCTGAGTCACCCCGCGGCGTCCGCGGTGCCCCGCGCGCTGTCGCCGAGCGCGGTGCTTGCCGCAGCCGCCACGTCGACCCAGGCCTGCGGCCAGGCCGCCCGCATCTCGACCCGGCGGATCTCCTCGCGCTCGAACAGCCGGCCGGCCACGAACGCCACCCCGGCCAGACTCTCGCCGCCGAGGCCACTGCCGAGGCTGCTGTTGAGCCCATTGCCGAGACCACTGTTGAGACCGGCCAGCAGCTCGGTGACCCGCTGCTGTGCGAAGCAGGCGTCCTGGTGCTCGCCGAGCACGTCCTGCATCCTCGTCGTCCTGCGCAGCAGCTCGCGCGCCGGCCGCCCCAGCGCCGGTTCGGCCAGCTCGGTCGTGTAGCGCAGCCGCTTGCCGTCGATGCGCAGCTCGTGCAGGACTTCGTCCGGCGGTTCGTCGCCTGCCCTGGTGACCGCGCCGGCGAGCCGGTCGAACTCACGTCGCACCAGGGAGATCAGCGCGATCGGTCGGCGACGGCGGGCCAGCGGTAGCGGGTCAGCCGCGGCCCGGCCGAGACGCTCGACCAGGTCGGAGTAGCGCTGGCTGTCCAGCGCCTCCAGCATCGTCGCCCGCGCCGCGTCGCGTTCGGACTCGAGCGCGACCAGCAGGCGCTCGGCGTCGTGCTGCTCGACGCTGCCGAACTGCCTCGCCTCCTCGCGCAGCCGCAGCAGGAGCACGTCAAGGTCGCGTACCGGCCCGAGCGCCCTGCCCAGCCACCCTAGCTCGGCGCGCAGCGCGTCGGCCCACCCGCGGTCCAGCAGCGGCCGGGCGGCCCGCAGCACAGCCCGCATGCGCCGCACCGCTACCCGCATCTGGTGCAGGTCCTCCGGGTCCTCGCCGCTGCGGGTGCCGGGGGCGTGCCGCAGCATGGCGCCCAGCCTGGTCTCGAGCGCCACGCGCACGTGGTGCTCGGCCGGGTCGTGCACGTCCGGTTCCGGACCAGGGGCAGTCAAGGCCATCCCTCGATGCTAGGGCAGCCGGTTGCGGCGCTTGATCAACTTCTGGCGAAGTGCATCGGGATGTCCGGGAGCAGGCCGAGCTGCCTGGCCTGCGCGATGGCCTCCCGCCGGTGGGCCGCGCTCAGCTTCCGGTAGAGGCTGCGCAGGTGCGACTTCACGGTGTTGATCGAGACGCAGAGGTCCTCGGCGATCTCCTCGTTGGTCAGGTGCGACGGCAGGTACTGCAGGACCGCGGTCTCGCTGGCGGTCAGCGTGACGTTACGGGTGCCGCGGCCCGGCTGCCTGGCCGACTGGGTCTCGAAGTGGTGCAGGATGGTCGCCCGCTGCCCGGCGTACGGGCCGTCCGGCGGCACCATCACGGTCAGCAGCGCCCGCACGGTTCGTCCGGCGTCGACGAAGACCCGCACCAGGCCGTCCCGCTCGGCGAAGCTAAGGGCGTACTCGATGTGATCCTTGGCTACGGCGTGCTGGCCCAGCGAGCGGTAGGCCGACGCGGCCACCAGGTGGGCGCCGATCACGTCGAGCAACGTGGTCTCCGCTGTCGTCCCGTCCAGGCACGCCCGCACCGCCGCCAGCGCCAGCCTGGGCTGGCCCTCGACCAGGTGCAGCCGGCCGAGCGACACCGTGTGGACCGCCATGTCCTCGATCGGTGCCGCCGTCACCGCGGCGAGCAGCGCCTTGCTGGCCCCGTCGAGGTCGCCCTCGCGCAGCAGCAGCTCGAACTCGGCGATGTCGGCGGCGTGACTGATCCGGCCGTGCAGCATGCTGCCGCCCCGGCTGGCCAACCGCAGCTCGTTGCGTACCTCCGCGAAGTCGCCCCAGATCGTGAGTACCCGGGCCCGCGTCAGTGCCGCCGCCTCCGCCAGCGGCGGCCCGCCGGGGGGCATCCACGGAAACGCCGCCGGGTGCAGCAGCTGGAACGCCTCGTCGACGCGGTCACGCTGCAGCGAGATGAGCGCGGTGGTGAGCCGGTGCAGGCTGGTGTCCCCGGTAGCGACCAGCGGTATGCCGTTGTCGGCCGCCGTCGTGGCGGCCAGCTCGTCGAGGGAGTCCTCGGCGTCGGCCAGCCGGCCCTCGGCCGCCGACGTGACCGCGTACCACGCCCGCGCGGCGGCGACCTCTGCGGGCCTGCCCTCGCGCAGCGCCCGCTCCAGCGAGTACCTGGCGGCCAGCCACTCACCGCGCCACAGCTGCGCAAGCCCCAGCTGGAACGCGGTCGCGCCGGCCGCCGGGCGGTTGCGGTGGAAGTCGTCGGCCGCTGCCGCCACCGCGAGCGAAGCCTGCGCCGAGCTGACGTCCTGGGCGCTGACCTCGCCTCGCAGGCAGCCCTGCAGCAGCCGCAGCTCGGACCGGCGCAGCTGGTGCGAGATCTGCTGGTCCTGGCTGGTCAAGAACCCCTCGGCGGTCCGGTCCACGACCTTGAGGTACGGCTCGGCGCCGTCCGGGTCGGCGGCGCGCAGGCGCGCTCTGGCCAGCACCTCGGCCACTCTCGGGTCGCCGGTCACCTGTGGCTCGGGGATCTGGTCGAGCAATGCCGAGGTCTCGGTGTCCAGACCCAGGTCGACGGTCCGGTCGCCGTCGCTGACCAGCAGCGCCGCGACGTACTCCCAGTCCTTGGCCTCGGCGGCGTACTGCAACGCCTCCACCGTCATGCCCGCGGCCGCGTACCAGCGTGCGGCGCGGCCGAGCAGCCCGGTCACCTCGTCCGGCATCAGGCTGTCGAGCTGACCACGCAGGTACTCGCGCAGCAACGGCCGGTACCGGAACCAGCGCCGCCTCGGATCCACCGATGTGACCAGCGCGTTCTCGCGCTCCAACCGATCGAGCACGCGCGCGCCGTCGCGGCGCCCGGTCAGGCTGTCGGCCAGGTCTCCGTTCAGCGTGTGCAGCACGCAGGTCTGCAGCAGGAAGGCCCGGATGTGTGTGTCCGGCGGCAGCACCTCGTCGTGGAGGTAGTCGGCGACGATGCGGGCGGCGCCGGTGAAGTCCCTGAAATGCCGTTGCTCGGACGGCTGCGCGTGCCACCACAGGGCCGCGAGCTGCAGGCCGGTCATCCACCCTTCGGTGCGATCCAGGATGGCCTCCACCTCGTGGTCGGGGGCGCGGATCCCGAGTTGGTCGAACAGTTTCCTCGCCTCGTCCGGTGTGCAAGTCAGCTCGTCGAAGCCGACGTCGGCCACCTCGCCGCCGACCCGCAGCCTGGCCAGCGGCAGCGCCGGCTCGTCGCGCCCGATCAGGATCAGCCGCAGGTGATCCGGGCCGTGTCGCAGCAGCGTGCCGAGGCGGTCGAGGACCTCCCGGTTGGTCAGCACGTGGACGTCGTCGATGACCAGGGCGAGCGGCGAGTCGAGTTGGTTGGCCACGTTCATGAAGTGCCCGAACGCGTCGTCGTGCCGCTGTGTCGGCACGTGCGGAAGCCGAGCGCCCTGCATGGCGCGCTCGAGCCCGTCGACCAGGTAGTGCCAGAACACCGCGGGGTCGTTGTCGCGCTGGTCGAGCGTCACCCAGGCCGCACGGCGGTTCGCCGCGCGCAGCCACGTCGCCACCATCAGCGTCTTGCCGGCGCCGGCGGGCGCGATCACGGCCGTGAGCCGGTAGCGGGCAGACCGGTCCATCAGGTCGAACAGGCGGGGTCGGCGAAGCATCGACGTGGTGGCGGCCGGCGGCCGGACCGTCCGGTCCGGTCGACCACCTGGCTGCCCCGCCCTGGAACGCGGGGCAGGCTGGAATTCGTTGAGGGCGTTGGTGCCGGACCGTTTCATGTCGGATCTCCAACCGGAGCGCGGGGCCGCGCCCGCGCTCGCAGGTCACCGAGTGGACGTCGTTTGCCTCCTCTTCACCTTCAGGATCGCCGCGGTTCCGAGGTCATTCAGGTTCACCCGCCGAGGATGTCGCGTACCCAGTGTCGCGCACCGTATCACCGGCTATGAGCGACGGAGTTCATCCGAAATGGGTGAGTCAAAGTTATCTGCCAGCCGATCCTACGCCGCCGATTGGCTGCGCACCGTCATCCGTTGGCGGGACAAACGAGCCGGTCAACTGGCCCAGCGGCAGCTGACCGTCACACTCCGTGTTCAGCTCGGCGGCGAGCGGGCTGTGCCCTGCCCGTGGGTAACAGCATGACGGCGCACGGAATTCACAGGAATGACTTCAGACCGTGCGGCGATTTATTGCATATTTCGGAAAATTAGGATCAGGTGAATCGGTTCGGAAGATCAAAATGGACGTTGAGTTCGACGGTGGGCACCCTGCGGCGCCGCCCGCCGGGCGAGCACGGACGCGCTGCGCGACGGAGCTGAGGGGCAGCGGTCATCACTTTCTGTAACGCCCACCATCCACTGCCGTCTGCGTCCCACCCGTTCAGGGTGAGCTGGCCTACCCGAACTATCCACGCACGATGAGGATGCGCCGATGCTAGAAGCGTTCCTGTGGGGCCTGCTCGCGGCCGGTTCGCTGGTCGTCGGGGCGGCGATCGCGGCGTTGCACGAACCGCACAAGCGGGCGTTGGGTCTGGTCATGGCTTTCGGTGCGGGCGTGCTGTTGAGCGCGGTCTCGTTCGAGCTCGTCGAGGAGGCCGTCGAGGTGGCCGGCGGAACGGGCGGCGTGACCCTTGGCTTCTTCGCCGGGACGCTGGTCTTCCTCGGCGGTGACGTGCTGATCAGCAGGATGGGGTTCGCGAACCGCAAGGCCGTGTCCGGGACGGTGCAGTCCGCGTCCGGCCTGGCGATCGTGCTCGGCATCGTGCTCGACGGCGTTCCCGAATCGGCGGTGGTCGGGCTGACGCTGCTCGAGTCCGGCACGGTCGGCGTCTCGATGGTGGTGGCCGTGTTCGTGTCCAACATCCCCGAGTCGATCGCCGCGACGACCAGCCTGCACAACAGCGGCTGGTCGATGGCCAGGCTGTTCGCCCTGTGGACCGCGACGGCGGTGCTGTGCGCGTTCGCCTCGGCGGCCGGCTACGCCTTCCTCGACGGCGCATCCAACCAGGCGCTCGCGTTCGTGTTCGCCTTCGCCGGCGGCGCGATCCTGGCGATGCTGTCCACCACGATGATGCCGGAGGCCTACGAGCACGCCGGCCGGGCGGTCGGGCTCGCCACGACGTTCGGCTTCGCCGTGGCGTTCGGCATCAACCAGTTGGCGGGCTGAGCGGCGTGCCCGGCTGGGACCGACATCGCCCGTGACGGGTGAGGTACGGCGGCACGGTTCGGACCTATGTTGCGCGCGGGCTAGGCGTACTCAGAGGAGGAAAGATGGCAGACTTCACGCGCCCCCAGTCCCAGCCCGTGTCGGGTTGGGCGGTGGGTGGCGTGGCATTCGCGGCGACGATCCTTTTGATGATCGGCGCGTTCCAGGCGGTCGCAGGGTTGGTCGCGATCTTCGACGACAACTTCTATGTCGTCACGGAGAACTACACGTTCGCGATGGACACCACGGTGTGGGGCTGGATCCACCTCATACTCGGGATCATGGTGGCCGGGGCAGGTCTTGGCCTGTTCGCTCAGCAGTCCTGGGCGCGCGTGGTGGCGATCATCATCGCCGTGCTGAGTGCCGTCGCGAACTTCTTCTTCATCCCCTACTACCCGTTCTGGTCCCTGCTCGTGATCGCCCTCGACGTCTGGGTCATCTGGGCGCTGACCCGTCCAGGCGTCCTGCAGCAGACCTGATTCCGCACCGCACGGCACGGCCCGGTGAAGCTGCGAATGCCCCCGCTGCTCACCGGGCCGGGTCGTTTCTCGGGCCGTTCGACCGGCCAGGCTCAGGCGGAGAACATCTCGCGCAGGGCCGCCTCCTGCTCGTCGGACAGGTTCGACTGGATCAGCTCACCGCGGTGGCCGGCCTGCTCCAGCGCCGGCTTGATCTTGTCGGCGACGGCGTCGCTCGACATCAGGAACAGCGCCGAGGTGCCCGGGGTGACCTCGTCCCGGACCGCCTTGATGAAGCCGTCGTCGATGCCGACGTCGGTCATCGATCCGGCCAGCGCCCCGGCCGCTGCGCCGATCGCGGCTCCGAGGAACGGGACGAAGAAGATCAAGCCGAACAGCATGCCCCAGAACATGCCGCCCAACGCACCGGTGCCGGTCAGGCTCCGGAGCTGCCGCGTCTTCGGCTTCTTGGCGCCGGGTGCCCACGACACCGTCGCGGCGTCGTGCACCTTGATCAGCTCCTGCTGCGCCAGCTTCTCCAACGTCGCGACTGTCTCGTCGGCCGCCGTCGGACTATCGAACTTCCATACCGTCAGCGTTGCCATTCGTGCTTCCTTCCCGGCGCCCGGCGCTGGTGTCCAGGCTCGTTCTCCCGGGCAGCCTGTCGCCGTGACCGTCGGGTCGCCTCATCCAAGCCGGATGAGCCGGCCCGGTGGCCGATCGAGCGAGGGCGCCCGGCTCGCCCGCGACGGATGAGGTCCAGGTAGCGGTAGCTGCGCAGACTGCTAGTCGTGACTGGGCCGCAAGAGCCGCCGATGTCCGACGCCGATCGGGAGGAACTGGTACGCCTCCGGACCGAGGTTGCCGAGCTGAAAGCGGCGAAGTCGAAACCTGCGAGGCCGGGACGCTCGCGTCGCGTCGGCCGGACGGTGGTCGCGATCGTGCTGATCCTGCTCGGGTGCCTGCTGGGCCCGCTGTCGGTGGTGTCGGTGTGGGCCCGCGGCGAGGTGACCGACACCGACCGCTACGTGGCGACCGTCGCGCCCCTGGCCAGCGATCCGGGCCTCCAGCAGGCCGTCACCACGAAGATCACGGACAAGGTGTTCGAGTACATCGACATCGAGGGGTTGACCACCTCGGTGTTCACCTCGCTGTCGCAGAGCGACATCCTCCCGGAGCGGGTCGCCAGTCAGGTGCCGGCGCTCGCGCCGTTGGTGGCCGACGGGATCCGCAGCGCGACCGAGAGCCAGGTGCTCAAGCTCGTGCAGAGCGACGTGTTCGCCGACGCCTGGGTGCAGGCCAACCGTGCGGCCCACGAGGAGCTGGTCGCCGCGCTGACCGGGGACACCAGCGGCGCGGTCACCGTCTCCGGCGACGCCGTCAGCGTCAGCCTCGGCGCGTTCCTGGCCACGGTCAAGCAGCAGCTGATCAGCTCCGGCTTCCAGCTCGCCGAACGGATACCGGTGGTCGACGTCCAGTTCGTCGTCTTCCAGTCGGCCGATCTTCCGAAGGTGCAGCGCGCCTTCGACCTGCTCAACACCCTCGGACTGTGGTTGCCGCTGGTGTGCGCGGTCCTGATCTTTCTCGGCGTGTACATCGCCCCCAACCACCGGCTGGCGTTCATCGGTGCCGGCTTCGGCGTGATGCTCGCCAGCCTGGCCACCGCGCTGGCGCTGGCCGCGGTTCGGCGGATGTACCTGGAAGACGTGCCATCCGACGTGCTGCCGAGCAGCGCCGCAGCGATGCTGTTCGACACGCTCGTGCGGAACCTGCGCGACGGGATCCGGGCAGCTGCCCTGCTCGGGCTGGTGGTCGCGCTCGGAGCGTTCCTGACCGGGCCGTCGACCACCGCCACCACGCTGCGGCGGTGGATCGTGGCGTTGTTCGCGCTGGCCCGCGGCGGCCTTCAGCGGCTCGGGCTCGGTCTGGAAGGCGTCACCTCATGGCTGGCACCACGGGCCGGGGTGTTCCGCGGGGCCGCCGTCGCCCTGGCGTTCGCGATCCTGCTGCTGCAGCGCTACCGGACGCCTGAGTTGGTGTTCTGGTTGACCGTCGGGGTGCTGGCCGCGCTCGCACTGATCCAGTTCCTGGCCACCCCACCGCGCCAATTCGAGCCGGCGAAACCGGCGCCGGCGGTCCGCCCTGGCGTGGCCGTGCCGGCGCAGCCGTAAGACCATCCTGTGAAGGTGAGGACGGCAGCGACGGGCGGTCCGAACCTTGGGGGCCGGACCGTGTACGCCCGTCGGCAACCGAGGAGTTGGTGCGTCATGGCGACCAGGCACGTGCGGTACCGGCTCGCTGTCACGGGTCGCCTGCCGCGCGCCGACCGGTGACAGGGCCGACACCCCGAACTCGCGACCCGGCCTTGTTCACCTCGGCACCACGGGAGGCCTTCCTGCTGCTGGGACGATTCGCCCTAGCAGAGGTTCAGGGCACCGCCGGTCCCGTCCACGACGGCGGGCACATCAAGCTGGACGGCGTTGCCGCCCGGCTCTCCGACTACCTCGACCGGATACCGGTCTCGCCGGGGACGCTGTTCGTGCGCAAGGCCATCGCCTACGGCAGCCAGCTCGCGTTCGACCCCGACGCGTGGGTGTTCGAGCTCGCCAACGCGGTGCTCGGCGAGACCGTCCCGAAGCGGCCGGGCATGCTCGCCCACTGCAGGTCGGTGATCCACCGGTTCTTCGTGCAGTGCCTCGGGGCCGCACTGCCGCACAACGGCCGCTTCGACATCGTCGCCACCGCTGGGAACGGCGCGGCCTGGGGATACGCGGCGCAGAGCATGGTCGTGAACCGGCTGCTGTCCTCCGGTGATCGCGTCGTCGTCGCCGGCGACCGGCTCTCCGACGGGCTCAAGCTGCCGAACCTGGGCGTCTACGGGCTGCAGACGATGCACATCCGGCCGGAGCCGAGCGACGGCGCGTTCCCGGCAGCCGAGATCGCCAAGCTGGCCGATCCGGAGATCAAGGCGCTGTTCGTGATCAGCCCGGCCGGCCGGGCCAGGGCCGCCTGCACCGAGCAGCTCGCCGGGATCGTCCGGGGTGATCGTCCCGACCTGTTCGTGCTGGCGGACGAGTCGTACGCCACCCTTGGCGACGGCACCCGCTCGTTCGCCGCGGTGCTGCCGGGCAGCGTGCTGACGACGTACTCGTTCTCGGCGCACTTCGGCGCGGCCGGCTGGCAGCTGGGCTTCGTCGCGCTGCACACGGCGAACGCGTTCGACCTGGCCATCGCCGAGCTGCCGCAACGCATCCGGCGGCGGCTCGCCCGCCGGTACGCCGAAAGCGGCCCCGACTGGGCGCCTGCGCCGTTCATCGACCGCGTCGCGGCGGAGAGCGGGTCCCTCGCGCTGCCAGGCGTCGGCGGGCTGTCGATGCCGCAACAGGCACAGGCGACGCTGTTCGCGCTGGTGGGCCTGGTCGGCCGTGATCGCCAATGCGTCGCCCAACCGGCCACGTTCGCCGCCCGGCGCCACTGACGTCCCGCACCCCACCCGCGGCGGGTGGGGCTCGCCGCCGCCCTTACCGACAGGATGCGCAGGGGTTGGTTCGACGAGGAGGCCACAGGCATGGACGTGGGCGGAGCCGTCGCCACGGCGGCATTGATCAACATCCTGATCGGCCTTGCGCTGTGCTTCTTCGGCACCCGCTCGCTCAAGCTGACCGCGGCGGCCGTGGGCTTCGCGCTGGGCGCCGGCCTGGCCGACCTGCTCGGCGCGAGCGTGACGATCGCCCTGCTGGTCGGCCTCGCCTGCGCGATCGTCGGACTGCTGGCGGTCAGCCTCGTCGTCTGGTGGACGGTGTTCGTGGTCGGTGCGCTGGCCGGCGGCACGGTGGCCGCGTCGCTGTACCGGCACTTCGTCCCCGGCGAGGGGTCGGCGCTGCTGGTCGTCATCGTCGTCGGGGCCGTGGCGGTGATCAGCGGCTTCGTCGCCTCCCACTTCCGGGACCGGCTGCTGGCCGTGGTCACGGCGCTGGCCGGCGCCAGCCTGATCCTCACCGGTCTCGGCGAGCTGTTCCCGAGCGCCCTCGGGTTCCTCGAAGATCCGGACGAACCGGCACAGAGCCTGCTCACCGCCGTCTTCTTGCTGGCGCTGTCGTTCGCCGGCTGGGGTTACCAGCGTCGCTGGCAACTCACCGAAGCCGCCAAGGAGTGAGAACCCGACGCGGCGGGCTCCGCTAGGCGTTGGCGTGCAGGGCGGCGTTGAGGGAGACCCCGGCCGACTCGTTGCGCGGGGCGGCTTCGACCGCGCCGGTCTGCGAGTTGCGGCGGAACAGCAGGCTGGGCCGGCCGGACAGCTCGCGGGCCTTGACGACGGTGCCGTCCGGCAGGGCGACCTTGGTGCCGGCGGTGACGTAGAGCCCCGCCTCCACGATGCAGTCGTCGCCGAGCGAGATGCCGATGCCCGCGTTGGCGCCGACCAGGCAGCGCCGCCCCACCGAGATCGTCTCCTGGCCGCCGCCGGAGAGCGTGCCCATGATCGAGGCGCCGCCGCCGATGTCGGACCCGTCGCCGACCACCACGCCCGCCGAGATCCGGCCCTCGATCATGCAGGCCCCGAGCGTGCCGGCGTTGAAGTTGACGAACCCCTCGTGCATGACGGTGGTGCCGGCGGCCAGGTGGGCGCCGAGCCGTACCCGGTCGGCGTCGGCGATGCGGACGCCGCTGGGCACCACGTGGTCGACCATCCGCGGGAACTTGTCCACGCCGAACACGGTCACCGGGCCGCGTGATCGCAGCCGTGCCCTGGCCAGGTCGAAGCCGTCGACGGGGCACGGCCCGTGGTTGGTCCACACGACGTTGGCGAGCAGCCCGAACACACCGTCGAGGTTGCAGTCGTTTGGCCGGAGCAGCCGCCGGGACAGCATCTGCAGCCGCAGGTAGACGTCGAACGCGTCGACCGGCGGCTCGGCCAGCGAACCGATCACGGTGCGGACCGCGACCTGGACCACGCCGCGGGCCGGGTCGGGTCCCGGGCCCGGCGGCTGGAACAGGTCGGGCGCGGTGCTGTCGGCGAGCCGCTCGGTGCCTCTGTTGTCGAGCCCTGCCGGTTCACCGAGTTCGAGGTCGAAGAAGGCGGCCTCGAGCACCGTCCCGTCGTCGGTAAGAGTCGCTATCCCGCGACCCGTCGCGCCGTTGGTGAGCATGCGGCGACGCTACCGTGAGCGGATGGTCGAGCTTGATCTGTCCGCCGATCCCGTCGAGCTGACCGCGGCGCTGGTCGACACGCCGAGCGTGTCCGGCGACGAGGCCGGCCTCGCCGGCGCCGTCGAGCGGGCGCTGCGGGCGCAGGCGCCGCACCTGGAGCTGGTCCGGGTCGGTAACACCGTGCTGGCCCGCACGAACCTGGGTCGCCCGACCAGGGTGCTGCTCGCCGGCCACCTGGACACGGTGCCCATTGCCGGGAACCTGCCGAGCCGGCGCGACGGCGGCCGGCTGTACGGCTGCGGCACGACCGACATGAAGTCAGGCGACGCGGTGATCCTGCACCTGGCGGCCACGGTCACCGAGCCGGTGCACGACCTGACCGTGGTGCTCTACGACTGCGAGGAGGTCGAGTCCGAGCGCAACGGCCTTGGCCGGGTGGAACGCGAGCTGCCCGGGTGGCTCGACGCCGACCTGGCCCTGCTCGGCGAGCCGACCGGCGGCGCGGTGGAGGCCGGTTGCCAGGGCACGCTGCGCGCGGTGGTCACCGTCCGCGGCCGCCGGGCGCACAGCGCCAGGTCGTGGCTCGGCGTCAACGCGATCCATCAGGCCGCTCCGGTGCTGGCCACCCTGCGTGACTACGCCGCACGGCAGGCGGTGATCGACGGGCTGACCTACCGCGAGGGACTGCAGGCGGTAGGCATCCGCGGCGGCGTCGCCGGCAACGTCGTGCCGGACCAGTGCGAGGTCACGGTCAACTTCAGGTTCGCCCCTGACCGCTCGCCCGAGCGGGCCAAGCAGCACGTCGCCGACGAGGTGTTCGACGGGTACGACATCGAGTTCACGGACTGGGCGCCCGGCGCGCTGCCCGGGCTGGCGCAGCCGGCGGCGCAGGCGTTCCTGGCCGCCGCAGGCAACACGGCGACCGCCAAGCTCGGCTGGACCGACGTCTCCCGGTTCGCGGCTCTTGGCATCCCGGCGCTCAACTACGGGCCTGGTGACCCGAACCTCGCGCACACCCGCGAGGAGCACGTGGAGATCACGAAGATCACCGAGTGCGAGCGCGTGCTGCGCCGCTACCTGAGCCCTCAGAGCAGGATCGACAACTCGCCGATCGGGTCGAGCAACTCGTCCTCCTCGTAGTCCAGGTGCGACAGCAGCGCCCCGGCCAGCTCGCCGACCGCGACCCGCACGTCGTCCGGCTCGGCCTGCCCGGCGATCAGCTCGACCAACGCCCGGTCCAGCGCTTCGAGCAGGCCGGCGATCACCTCGTGCTCGGCGCCGAGCCGGTCGAGCACCGGCCCGAGCGAGCCGTCGGCCGCCCGCAGCGTCGGGAACAGCGCCGCGTCCTCGATCGAATGGTGCATGCTGACCACCCGGCAGTACGCGGCGCAGAAGGCGCCGAGCGTCCAGTAGTTCTGGCGGATGGTCGTCTGGTTGATCAGCTCGCGGGCCTGCTCCGGCGGTAGCCGGTTCGACGCGACCTGGTCGACGACGTCCTGGATGCGGTTCAGCTCGTCGCGCAGATGCCGGTGTACGGCGACCAGCGTGCGCTGCCCGGCCTGCCCGGAGGCCGTGACCGCGTGCGCGGCGCCGTCCGTGCGGCCGGCCTGCCTGGGCCGCCGCGGTCTGGTCGCGTCGTCGAGCGCGTCGATCTCCGGCACGAAAGCCACAGTAGCCAGCGACATCTAGGGTGGCGCCCATGACGGCTCCCGACGACGTGCGCTCGAACGACGGGCGCTTGAACGACGAAGAGCATCCGCGCGAGAAGCAGCGCGGCCCGCTCGTGCTGCGTAGGTCACGCCGCGAGGAGGCGACGACCACCGACCAGCGGCTGCTGGACTCGCGCGGCCCGACGGCCTGGGTGCACACCGACCCGTGGCGCGTCATGCGGATCCAGTCGGAGTTCGTCGAGGGCTTCGGTTCGCTCGCCGAACTGCCGCGTGCGGTCACCGTGTTCGGCTCGGCCCGCACCCCGCGTGAGCACCCCGACTACGAGCTCGGCCGCAAGATCGGTGGTGCGCTCGCCAACGCCGGATTCGCCGTGATCACCGGCGGCGGCCCGGGCACCATGGAAGCAGTCAATCGGGGCGCCTCCGAGGCCGGCGGCCTGTCGGTCGGCCTCGGCATCGAGCTGCCGTTCGAGCAGGGCCTGAACCCGTGGGTCGACCTGGGCATCAACTTCCGTTACTTCTTCGCCCGCAAGACCATGTTCATCAAGTACGCGCAGGCATTCGTCTGCCTGCCCGGCGGGTTCGGCACCCTCGACGAGCTGTTCGAGGCACTGTGCCTGGTGCAGACCAAGAAGGTCACCAAGTTCCCGGTCGTCCTGTTCGGCACCTCGTACTGGCGCGGCCTGCACCAGTGGATCACCGAGACCGTCCTGTCCACCGGCAAGGTCAACGAGCGCGACCTCGACCTGCTGTACCTCACCGACGACGTCGACGACACCGTCCGGGTCGTCGAGGACGCCTACCGTGCCTGGGAGGAAACGCACTAGGTGTACTGGGCCAGGGACCGGTGCCGGTGTGATGATCGGTGGTGTGACCAGGCCACTGCGGTTCGGCCGGAAGGCCGTGCGGGACGACCGGGCGCTGGTGATGGCGATCGTCAACCGCACGCCCGACTCGTTCTACGACCGTGGCGCCTCGTTCTCCGACGAGGCCGCGGTCGCGGCGGTCGACCGGGCGGTGGCCGACGGCGCGGACATCGTCGACATCGGCGGGGTCAAGGCCGGCACGGCCGGTGACTGGGTCGACACGGCCGAGGAGCTGCGCCGCGTGGTGCCGTTCGTGGCGGCGATCCGGCAGCGCCACCCGGACCTGGTGATCAGCGTCGACACCTGGCGCCACGAGGTGGCCGACGCGGCGTGCCTGGCAGGCGCCGATCTGGTCAACGACGCCTGGGCGGGCGCCGACCCCGAGCTGGCCAGGGTCGTCGCGCAGCACGGCGTCGGGGTGGTGTGCTCGCACACCGGCGGCCTGCGCCCGCGCACCGACCCGCACCGGGTGCGCTACGACGACGTGGTGCGCTCGGTGCTCGACGAGGTGGTCGCGGCGGCCGAGCGGATGGTCGGACTCGGCGTGCCGGCCGAGGGCATCCTGATCGACCCGACGCACGACTTCGGCAAGAACACCTGGCACGGGCTGGAGTTGCTGCGCCGCACCGACGAGCTGGTCGCGACCGGTTGGCCGGTGCTGATGGCGCTGTCCAACAAGGACTTCGTCGGCGAGACCCTTGGCGCCGGCATCGACGAGCGCGTCGACGGGACGCTCGCCGCGACGGCGGTCGCCGCGATGGCCGGGGCCAGGGTGTTCCGGGTCCACCAGGTGCGGCGGACCAGGCACGTGCTGGAGATGGTGGCCTCGATCCGCGGCGACCGGCCGCCGTCGCGGGCGGTGCGTGCCCTGGCGTGAGCTGTCGGTGGCCTGTGCCACCATCGCTGTGTGTTGACGGTCCTGATCTACCTGCTGGTGATGGTCGCGGTGGCGGCGGTGATCTACCTGCTGGCGTCGCTCGTGTTCGGCCGCGGCGAGGAGCTCGCGCCGCTCGCGCCGGGAGCCACTCCGACCGAACTTCCGCCGGCCGGCATCACCGGCGACGACGTGCGCGCGCTGCGATTCCAGCAGGTCGTCCGCGGCTACCGGATGTCGGAGGTCGACTGGGCGCTGCGCCGGCTGGCGGGCGAGCTCGACGCCGTGCGCGGGCGGGTGGCAGAGCTCGAGGAGCAGCTCGCCGACCAGCACTCCGGCTTTCGAGACGGTGCCGACCGGTGACCTTCGAGATCTCCGGCCGGGTCCCGGTCGCGGCACCGGCCGAGCAGCTTTGGGCCGTCGTGACCGATTGGGAACGGCAGGATCGCTGGATTCCGGCGACCGTGGTCCGCATCGTGAGCGGCGACGGCCGCTCGGTCGGCTCCAAGGTGCTGGCCTTCACCGGGCTCGCCGACATCGGTTTCGTCGACTCGATGGAGATCGTCGAGTGGGATCCGCCACGGCGCTGCGTCGTGCGGCACACCGGCAAGCTGGTGCGCGGCAGCGGGGTCTTCGCCGTCGAGCCGGACGGCGACACATCGACGTTCGTCTGGTCCGAGCGCCTGCACCCGCCGTTCGGGCCGCTCGGCCGGATCGGCCTCGCCGTGCTGCGCCCGATGGTGCGGCTCGGCCAGCGCCGGGTCGGTCGTGCGCTGGCAGCCGAGTGCCGGCGCCGCAACGACCGGGAGAACGGATCATGACCGGGGCTGTGCTCGGCGCCGACGGCAGGAGCCGGTGCGGCTGGGGCCAGTCGGTGCCCGACTACGTCGACTACCACGACAACGAGTGGGGCGTGGAGCTGCACGGTCAGGCCGAGCTGTTCGAGCGGATGTCCCTCGAGTCGTTCCAGTCGGGCCTGTCCTGGCTGACGATCCTGCGCAAGCGGCCGGCGTTCCGCGCCGCGTTCGCCGGCTTCGACCCGGAGCAGGTCGCCCGGTTCGACGGCGCCGACTTCGACCGGCTGATGGCCGACGCGGGGATCGTCCGAAATCGCGCCAAGATCAACGCCACGATCGGCAACGCCAGGCTGGCCGCCGAGCTCGACCTGGACGCCCTGCTCTGGTCCTTCGCCCCCGACCCGGCCGGCCGCCCCCGCCCAGCCACCATGGCGGACGTCCCCGCCGTCACCGCCGAGTCCAAGGCCATGGCCCGCGAGCTGAAGCGCCGCGGTTTCGCCTTCGTCGGCCCCACCACGTGCTACGCGCTCATGCAGGCCACCGGCATGGTCGACGACCACGTCGTCGGCTGCTGGCGCGCCCGCTGACGTCAGCGGCCGGTGAACGACGGCTTGCGCTTGGTGACGAAGGCCTGGACCGCCTCCAGGTGGTCGTCGGTGGCGCCGAGCTCGGCCTGCGTGCGGGCCTCGGTGGCCAGGGCGTGCTCGACGTCGCCGGAGGCGCCGGCCAGCAGTGCCTCCTTGATCTTGGCGTAGGCCGTGGTCGGCCCGACGGCGAGGCGTCGGGCCAGCGTGGTGGCCTCCTCCAGCGCCGTGCCGTCCGCCACCACACGGTTGACCATGCCCATGGTGAGCCCGTCCGGGGCGGTCACCGGCTCGCCTAGCAGCATCATCTCCATGGCGCGGCCGTAGCCGACCAGCCGCGGCAGGGTCCACGAGGCCCCCGTGTCGGCGGACAGGCCGACCCCGGCGAACGCGAGGATGAACTTCGCCGACTCGACGGCAATTCGCAGGTCGCACGCGAAGGCCAGCGACGCGCCGGCACCGGCGGCGGTGCCGTTGACCGCGGCGATGACCGGTTTGGGCATGGTGAGCACGGCGCGCACGAGCGGGGCGTAGTGCTCCTCGACTGTGCGCAGCTGCGGGCCGTCCGGGGTGGCGAGCTGGGCGATGTGCTCCTTGAGGTCCTGCCCGGCGCAGAACGCCCGGCCGGCGCCGGTCAGCACGATCGCGCGCACCGACTCCTCGGCGGCGGCCCAGCGCAGCTCGGAGAGCAGCGTCTCCTTGAGCTCGACGTTGAACGCGTTGTAGGCGTCGGGCCGGTTGAAGGTGAGCACGCGCACGCCGTCGGCGTCCTCGGCGAGCAGCACGGGCTGGTCGGTCACAGTGAGACCTCCTCGGCCTTCCTTGTCCAACGGTTGCTCAGGCGATCGTGACATCAAGGCTTGCGCCGTCGCCGCCCAGGCAGGCGTCGACGAACCGGTTCGCCGCCGGCGCCAGCCGCGCGGTCTGGAGATCGAAGAACTCGGCGGCGGCCGCGCCCGGCCAGTCTGCCGGCAGCAGCGGCGGCGGCAGCCCCGGGTCGCGGAACAGGAACTTGCGCCAGTCGTGCAGCAGCCGCTGCGAGGTGGCGAACGCCGACGGCTCGTCGGTGACCTCCACGCCGGCCAGCTCGGCCGTCCACGTGCCCACGAACGAGGTGTAGTCGGCGCCAAGCGCCGCCAGGTCCCAGGCGCCGGCGGCCAGCGCGGCGTCGTCGCCGCCGTGCCGGCCGTGGAACGTGCGAGCGTTGACCTGCTCGGCGGCCAGCAGCGCGTCCAGCTCGGGCGAGGGCCGCGGCGCGATCCAGGTCGCCGGGCCGAGCGGGCCGTAGCCGAGCAATTGAAGCGACGACGTGAGCCGGTCCTTCTCGGCGCGCCCGGGCAGCCGGTCCAGCGCCACGACGTGCCAGCGGCCGTCCCAAGTGGACGGTCGCGTGCGGTAGATCCGCGCACCGGCCTCGTCCAGGCGCAGCTCCGCGCGCTTGGTCAGTGCGTAACCGGCGCCGCCGGGCAGCCGGACCGGCCGCAGCCATGCCTGACGCACCATTCGCGAAACCGCGGTTCGCACGGCGGGCGCCGCGAAGCCCATTGGTTCCAACAATCTGACCAGTGCGGCAACGGTCGCCGCGCCGCCGCGTACGCGCAAGTGTCCACCGTAGACATCGAACAACGCCGACCTCGCCCGCACGGCGTGCGAGTTTTCCACCCGCACGCCGCATCGGCCACCGGCGACCTCGTTGTGCAGCAAGCCTGGAGTTGCGCGACGAGCCGGGCGCGTCGCTGAGTGAAATGATCGGTTCCGATATCGTGGTACCTGCAGATGCGCGAGAATGAGCACCCAAACCGATCTGGACTTACACGGCACGGCGCACCGGCGGGCACGCAGATGGAGGGAGCACGCTATGGCGGCCATGAAGCCCCGGACCGGCGACGGTCCCCTCGAGGTCACGAAGGAGGGGCGGGGCATTGTGATGCGCGTCCCACTCGAGGGTGGTGGGCGGCTAGTCGTCGAGATGTCGGCCGACGAAGCCAACGAGCTAGGTGACGCGTTGAAGGCCGCCGCAAGCTGACCGCTCGCCCGCGAAAATCCCGACTGCTCCGGTTCTGGTTCCGCAGACCGGGGCGGTCGCCGTTTTCGAGGTAGGTTTCCTGCGCCGATTGCGTAGCGAGAAGGAGCGGGGAATTACCGTTGACCGACACCGCCAACCCGACTGCCGCTAGTTCTCGACCAGCTGCCAGACCGGTTCGACTGACCCCGCCGACGGCGCTCGCCGACGTGACGCTCGGCGGCGAGCTGCGCCGCGGGGTCCCGCTCGCAGTGATCGTCTCGACCGGAGAGCTGGCTGGGCCGGGTGAGCCCGCCGGTGGCGAGCCTGGCAGCAATGGCGACCGGCGCGACTCGAGCGACCCAAGCGACCGGCGTGACCCAGGCGGCGCCGGCGACAGCGACAGCGACCATGGAGCCGCTACCGGCCCACGGCCAGGTCCGAACTTCGATCGCCTCGGCGTCGACGCGGCGTGGCTGGCGGCGGCCGGAGTGACCGGAGCCGCCGGCAAGGTGCGCGAGGTACCGAGGCCGGCCGCCCGGCCACCGGTCGGCTGGCTGGCCGGGGTCGGCGCCGGCTCGGTACGCGACTACCGCAGAGCCGGCGCGGCGCTGGTCAAGGCAGCCGCGGCCAGGGCAGAGGCGGACCGTGACGCCGGCCGCCAGCCGTCGCGGAATCTGCAGGTCGAGCTGCCGCAGTCGGCCACTGCCGAGCACGCCGCCGCGTTCACGCTGGGGGCGGCGCTCGGCTCCTACCGCTTCCGCCTCAGCGCCGAGGACCGCGCCCTGCCGGTACGCAACGTGTATCTGGTCGGTGCCGCCGAGCTGGCCCCCGCGATCGAGCGGGCGAAGGTGCTGGCCAGGGCGACCTCGCTCACCCGAGACCTGGCCAACATGCCGAGCAACGTCAAGGAGCCGGCCTGGTTCGCCAGCACGGCGGCCCGGCTGGCGCAGCGGGCGTCCGGGCTGGCCGTGCGGATCCGGGACGAGGGCTGGCTGGCCGAGCACGGATTCGGCGGTGTGCTGGCGGTCGGCGGCGGCTCGGCGCGGCCACCCCGGCTGATCGAGCTGGACTGGCGCCCGCGTGGTGCCGCGGCCGGCACGCACCTGGTGCTCGTCGGCAAGGGCATCACGTTCGACACCGGCGGCATCTCGGTCAAGCCGGCCGAGGGACTGCACCTGATGCGCACCGACATGGCCGGCGGCGCCGCCGTGATCGCCGCGCTGATCGCCGTGTCCGAGCTGAAGCTGCCGCTGCGGGTGACCGGGCTGGTGCCGGCCGCCGAGAACCACGTGTCGGGCTCGGCGTACCGGCCCGGCGACATCGTGCGGCACTACGACGGGCGCACCAGCGAGGTGCACAACACCGACGCCGAGGGCCGGATGGTCCTCGCCGACGGCATCGGCTACGCGGTCCGCGCGCTGCGCCCGGACCTGATCGTGGACGTCGCCACGCTGACCGGCGCGGTGCGGATCGCGCTTGGCACCAGGACCGGTGGCGTCTACGCCACCTCGGACGACCTGGCCGCGAGCGTGATCGAGGCCGGGGTGCACGTCGGCGAGACGTGGTGGCGGATGCCGCTGGGCTTCGACGTGGTCGGGCAGGTCACCGGCGTCGCCGACGAGGTGCGCTCGGAGGTCGCTGACGTGCTGCAGACCCCGCCGGGGCCGGGCAGCATCGCCGCGGCGCTGTTCCTGAAGGAGTTCACCGGCGGCCTGCCGTGGATCCACCTCGACATCGCCGGGGCCGCCAGGGCCGAGAAGCCCTACGACGAGGTGTCCGCCGGCGCCACCGGCATGGCCGCCCGCACCCTGGTCCAGCTCGCCGAGCAGCTCAGCGGATGACCTTGCGGTAGACGTCGACGGTCTGCTCGGCGACGACGGTCCACGAGAAGTCTTCGACCGCCCTGCCGCGCCCGGCCTCGCCCATCGCAGCGGCTCTCGCCGGGTCGGCGAGCACCTCGTTGACCGCGTCGGCCAGGCCCTGCCGGAAGGTCAGCACGTCGTGCTCGTCGAAGTGCACCAGCAGCCCGGTCTCGCCATCGTCGACGACCTCGGGGATGCCGCCGACGTCGCTGGCCACCACGGCGGTCCCGCACGCCATGGCCTCCAGGTTCACGATGCCGAGCGGCTCGTACACCGACGGGCACACGAACACCGTCGCCGCCGACAGCACCTGGCGCACCTCGCCGGCCGAGAGCATGCGCTGGACCCAGAACACACCCGGTCGCGCCGCGGCCAGCTCGGCGACCGCCCGGCCGGTCTCCTCGGCCAGCTCCGGCGTGTCCGGCGCGCCGGCGCACAGCACGAGCTGGGCCGACGGGTCGATCGCGTGCCCCGCCGCGATCAGGTGCCCGACGCCCTTCTGCCTGGTGATCCGCCCGACGAACGCCACGATCGGCCGTGCCGGGTCGACGCCGAGCCGCTCGACGGCGTCGACCTCGGACACCGGGTGGTAGGCGTTGGTGTCGATGCCGTTGCGCACCACGTGCACCCTGGCCGGGTCCAGCGTCGGGTAGCAGTCCAGCACGTCGAACCGCATGCCCTCGCTGACTGCGATCACCGCGTCCGCGTGCTCGTAGGCGGTGCGCTCGATCCACGACGAGAGCCGGTAGCCGCCGCCGAGCTGCTCGGCCTTCCACGGCCGGCGCGGCTCCAGCGAATGCGCGGTGACCACGTGCGGCAGCCCGTGCAGCAGCTTCGCCACGTGCCCGGCGAGGTTGGCGTACCAGGTGTGCGAGTGCACCAGCTGCGCGGTGTCCACGGCGGCCGCCATGCTCAGGTCGACCGACATCGTCTGCAGCGCGGCGTTCGCCCCGGCCAGGCCCGGCGCCACCGGGTGCTCCCTTGCGCCGGGCCGCGGGGCGCCGAAGCAGTGCACGTCGACGTCGATCAGTCGCCGCAGCTGCGGCACCAGGAACTCGACGTGCACGCCGGCGCCGCCGTATACCTCGGGCGGGTACTCGCGGGTAAGTAGGCCGATGCGCACCAGCCGAGATTAGAGGCTGCGAGCCCCATCGCACCTGGTTGGGACCTGGCTGGCACCGCCCACCACGGATAGGGTCAAAGATCGTGGACGCTGGGTTGGGGCTAGGCCAGCCGAACGTGCTCGGCATCGTCCTCGCGGGCGGTGAGGGCAAGCGGCTCTGGCCGCTCACTGCCGACCGCGCCAAACCGGCTGTGCCCTTCGGCGGCAACTACCGGCTCATCGACTTCGTCCTGTCCAACCTGGTCAACGCCGGCTACCACCGGATCTGCGTGCTCACCCAGTACAAGTCGCATTCGCTCGACCGGCACATCTCCACCACCTGGCGGCTCTCGTCGGTGCTCGGCCAGTACATCACCCCGGTGCCGGCCCAGCAGCGGCTCGGCCCGCGCTGGTACACCGGCAGCGCCGACGCCATCTACCAGTCACTGAACCTGGTGCACGACGAGCGGCCGGACTACATCGTGGTGTTCGGCGCCGACCACGTGTACCGGATGGACCCGTCGCAGATGGTCGAGCAGCACGTCGCCACCGGCGCCGGCGTCACCGTTGCCGGCATCCGGGTGCCGCGCGAGGGGGCCAGTGCGTTCGGTTGTATCGAGTCCGACGCCACCGGGCGGATCACCGGCTTCCTGGAGAAGCCGGCCGACCCGCCGGCGGTGCCGGACGACCCGGACATGACGTTCGCGTCGATGGGCAACTATGTGTTCTCCGCCGATGTGCTGCTCGACGCGCTCAACGAAGATGCCGCCAACCCCGACTCCGACCACGACATGGGCGGCGACATCATCCCGATGCTGGTGCGCCGCGATCGGGCCGCCGTGTACGACTTCGCCGACAACATCGTGCCGGGCGCCACCGACCGCGACCGCGGCTACTGGCGAGACGTCGGGACCATCGACGCCTACTACGACGCGCACATGGACCTGGTGTCGGTGCACCCGGTGTTCAACCTCTACAACCGGGCCTGGCCGATCCGCACCGCCACCCCGCCGCTGCCGCCGGCGAAGTTCGTCCAGGGCGGCAGCGCCCAGGAGTCCATCGTCGGTCTCGGCTCGATCGTGTCCGGGGCGTTCGTGCAGCACTCGGTGGTCAGTTCGGACGTGCAGATCTCCGACGGCGCCCGGGTCGAGGGCAGCGTCCTGCTGCCTGGCGTCCGGATAGGCAAGGGCGCGCTGGTCCGTCGGGCCATCCTGGACAAGAACGTGATGGTCGCCGACGGCGCCGAGATCGGTGTCGACTCCGACGAGGACAGCCGCCGCTACACCGTCAGCGCCGGGGAGGTCGTCGTCCTCGGCAAGGGTGCGCGCGTCGACTGACGGGATTCGAAGGCTGACGGATTCGAAGGCTGACGGATTCGAGGCTCAGGTGACCGCGGCGACCAGCAGACCGTCGCCGATCGGCAGCAGCACCGGGGCGAGGCGGTCGTTGTCGCGCACCATGCGGGCGACGTCCCGCAGCGCCATGGTGTCCGGGTCGCGCTGCGACGGGTCGGTGACCCGGCCGCTCCACAGCACGTTGTCGAACGCGATGACCCCACCCGGGCGCAGCAGCCGCACGCCCTGGTCCAGGTAGCGCACGTACTCGGACTTGGCCGCGTCGACGAAGACCAGGTCGTAGCCGCGGTCGGTCAGCCTCGGCAGCACGTCCAGGGCCTGGCCCATGATCAGGCGGTACCGGCCGGCGGCGAACCCGGCCTCTGCGAACGCCTGCCTGGCGGCCCGCTGGTGTTCCGGTTCGACGTCGATCGAGGTGAGGACGCCGTCCGGGGCCATCCCCCGCAGCAGCCACAGCCCGCTCGTGCCGCAACCGGTGCCGACCTCGACCACGGCGCGGGCCCGCAGCGCGGCCGCGATGAACCGCAGCGCCGCGCCCCCGGCCACCCCGATCGGGGGGCAACCCAGCTCGATGCCGCGAGCCCTCGCGGCGGCGAGAACGTCGTCCTCGGACAGGTAGCCCTCGACGTAGTCGCGCACCGCGTCCGTGTTGCTCGGCGATGTCACGCGAGCAGGCTACTCACCGTGTCGCCACGCCGGCAGGCAGCGCCGCCGGAGTTTTCTCAGGTTCTTTTCAGATCGTTCTCATAGGCGCCTCACCTGCGCCCGGCAAGGTATGGGAACAACAGGGCACGTTGCCGACGTTGAGCCCGGCAGGAGGTATTGACCCGTTGATGGCACCTCAGCCGACAACAGCACTGGCGGTGGCCGGCCTTGCCGACGCCGCCAAACCTGCCGAGATCACCGACACCGCCGTGTGGACGCCGCCGACCTGGGACGAGGTCGTACGCGATCACGCCGACCGGGTGTACCGGCTCGCCTACCGGCTGACCGGCAACCAGCACGACGCCGAGGACCTCACGCAGGAGACGTTCATCCGGGTCTTCCGCTCGCTGGCCAACTACCAGCCGGGCACGTTCGAGGGCTGGCTGCACCGGATCACCACGAACCTCTTCCTCGACCTGGCCAGGCGCCGTGCGCGGGTCCGGATGGAGGCGCTGCCCGAGGACGCCGACCGCGTGCCCGGCGACGAGCCGACGCCGGAGCAGGCCTACGCCGCGACGCACCTGGACCCAGACCTGCAGTCGGCTCTCGACGAACTGCCCCCGGACTTCCGGGCCGCCGTCGTACTGTGTGACGTGGAGGGCCTGTCCTACGAGGAGATCGGCGCCACGCTCGGGATCAAGCTCGGGACCGTGCGCAGCCGGATCCACCGCGGTCGCCAGGCTCTTCGCGCTGCGCTCGAACGGCGCCGGCGCGAGCTTGCCGAGGAGGGCAGCGGATGACGCAGCCGGGTGGCCGCCAGCTCGCCCACATGTGGGCCCTGATGACTTCGGCGCTCGCCTCCGCCGCGGCGGACGTGCGCGCCGAGGAACACCTGGCAACCGACGCCATCGTCGCCTTCGTCGACGGTGAGCTGAGCGTCTCCGCCCACGAACGAGCCACCCGGCACCTCGCGCACTGCCCGCTGTGCACCGCCGAGGTCGCCGCGCAGCGCCAGGCCAGCACCGCGGTGCGCGACGCCGGCGTGCCGGCCGTGCCCACGTCGCTGCTCGCCGCGCTGCACAACATTCCGCAGAGCGCCCCGCTGCCGCCCGGCCCAGAGGAGCTCGCTGTCACCGAGGACGGCCAGCTGGTCGTGGTGCAACGTCCGTCGGACGGGCGGTTCGGCTCACGGCCACCACTCGGCAGCGCCCCACCGCTCGGCTCGGGCCGCCCACTCGGCACCGCCGGGCTCGACCCGAACAGCCTTGACGCCCTGAGCGCCGTCGACAGGGACGACACGGTCGACACGGTCGGCACCGGCGGCGCGGTCACCACGGGTGGCCGGCGCCGGACGGCCCGGCTGGCGCAGGGCGCCGGCGTCGTCGTGTCCGGTCTGGTGCTCGGCGCGCTCGTGCTGGTCGCCCCGACCGACATGCCGGGCACGGGCACGGTGCCCGGCGCTCCCAGGCCCGCCGGCGGGGCCGGTGGCGGTTCGCTCCCGGTGAATGCCGAGTTCGCGCCCGGCCAGCGGCGTGTGGACCCGCGGGCTGACGAAGTCCAGGGCGTCCACCGCGCCGGCTCGCCCGCCCTGGGCGCCCGCTGACCGCCCCCTGATCGGCACTCTGAGTCTCGCCGGCGCAGCGCTACGCAGACTTCACCAGCCCGGCGGCAGGCTGAGCGGCATATGAACCAGCCGCCGCAATCGCCGGACCGGCCCGCCTCTCCTGGACCCGGGCCACAGCCGCCCGCGACCGACGTCGCCGGCTCGCCCGAGCCCGCCAGGCGTCCTGAGCCCGGAGCCCCACTCGCCGGCGACGCGCCCGAGGAGGTCGTCCCGCCCGGCCCGCCCGACCGCCGCCCGCGGCTGAGCCCGCGCCCCCTCGCCCGGCCGCCCGTCGACCCCGCCGAGGCCGCGCGTGTCGGGCGGCCCGCCGGCCTGACCGGCGCGTTCGCCCCGAAAACCGCGCCGGGCGGCGGGCCCCCCGGCTCGGGGCCGGGCGACCGCGCCCCGTCGCCGGCCCCGCCAAGGGGGGCGGCACCGGCCACCGCGCTCGCCGGCCCGGCCGGCACCGACACCGTGCTGCAGCGCCCGCCGGGGGAGCTTGCGCCCGGCGCCGACCAGGACGGTGAACTCCACTTCTGGAACGCCGACGCAGAGCGTGACCCGTGGCGCAACCCGGGGGCGTCGACGCTGCTCGGCCCGCCGGCCGTGCGCGAGGAGCCGGACGAGCCCGAGCCCGAGCGCACCGAGGGCGCCCGGCTGTCCATTCGCGAGCTGCTGTTCGACCGCAGGGTCTCGCCGCGCGCGCTGGCCGCGCTGGCGGTGATCGCGCTGCTGATCGGCGCGGTCGGCGGTGTGGTCGGCCGGCTCACTGCTGAGGGTGCCAACCCCCTGACCAGGCCGGATGCCACCATCGTGCAAGCCGAGCCGGTCCGCGACCGGCCACCGGGATCGGTCGCCGAGGTGGCCGGCCGGGTGGTCCCTGCGGTCGTGTCGATCGAGATCAGGGTCGGCGAGAACGGCGGCACCGGCTCCGGCGTGATGATCAACGGCGATGGCTACATCGTCACCAACAACCACGTCGTCTCCCTCGCGGCGACCAACCCCGGCTCGACGCTGGAGGTCATCTTCGCCGACGGGAACCGGGTCGGCGCCGCGATCGTCGGCCGCGACCCGAAGACCGACCTGGCCGTGATCAAGGTCGACGTCGCCAACCCGACCGTCGCGGCCATCGGCCGCTCGGCCGACCTGAAGGTCGGCGACGCGGTGATCGCGATCGGGTCCCCGCTCGGCCTGGCCGGCACCGTCACCACGGGCATCGTGTCGGCGGTCGACCGCCCGGTGCGGCTCGACGGCGAGGGCACCGACACCAACGCCGTGATCGACGCCATCCAGACCGACGCGGCGATCAACCCAGGCAACTCGGGCGGCGCCCTGGTCGACTCGGGCGGTTCGGTCGTCGGCATCAACACAGCCATCCGCACCCTGTCGCAGGGCGGCGCCGGTGGCTCGATCGGCCTGGGCTTCGCCATCCCGATCGACGACGCCACGGCCATCGCCCAGGAGCTCATCCGGACGGGCCAGGTCAAGCACGCCGAGCTCGGGGTGAACGCCAAGTCGGTCACCGACGGCACCACCGACGGCGCCCAGGTGCAGAACGTCCAGCAGGGCAGCGCGGCGGCCGATGCCGGCATCGCGGACGGAGACGTGATCACCAGGGTCGGCGACCGGCCGGTCGGCAGCGCAGACGAGCTGATCGTCGCGGTGCGCGAGCGGCAGATCGGCGAACAGGTGGCGGTGTCGCTGGTACGGCAGGGTCGGCCGCTGGTCGTCCAGGTCGTGCTCAAGTCGGACTGAGCAGGGCCGTCGGGGCGGCTACCCTGGCAGGGCGAGGGCTGACCGGCGAAAGGTGCGGCGAATGTTCGACAGCATCGGCTGGGCCGAGATCCTCGTGCTGATCGTCGCCGGGCTGTTCGTGCTCGGCCCGGAACGCCTGCCCTCCGCCGGGGCGTGGCTCGGCCGCACAGTGCGGCAGGTCCGCGAGTACGCCACCGGAGCCCGGGAGCAGCTGCGCTCCGAGCTCGGGCCGGAGTTCGACGAGCTTCGCAAGCCGCTGGAGGACCTGCGCAGCATCCGCGACCTCAACCCGCGCCGGATGGTCACCAAGCACCTGCTCGACGACTACGACGTCAAGCCCAACGGATATTCGAGCCCGACAGCGCCGTCCACTTCAGGGCAGTCCACCCCGGCGGTGCCCCCGGCGCCGAGGCCGCTCGAGCCGGGCGAGCGCCCGCCCATCGACCCGGACGCCACCTGACCTGACCTGACCTGACCGCTGCCCCGCGACCGGTCAGCTGGGGGAGATCGACAGCGACTTGCCGGCCAGACCGCGTGCCCGCACGGCGAGCCGGTCGGCCACCGAGCGCAGCGCCACCGCGGCGGCGGCGTCCGGCGAGGTCAGCACGAACGGCGTCCCGGCGTCGCCGGACTCGCGCAGCGCCGGGTCCAGCGGGATCTGGCCGAGCAGCGGCACGGGCGCGCCGAGGGCCCTGGTCAGCGACTCGGCGACGGCCGCGCCGCCGCCGCTGCCGAAGGGCTCCAGGTGCGAACCGTCGGGCAGCTCCAGCCACGACATGTTCTCCACGACACCGACCAGCCGCTGCCTGGTCTGCAGGGCGATCGCCCCGGCCCGTTCGGCGACCTCGGCCGCGGCCTTCTGCGGCGTCGTCACCACGAGGATCTCGGCGTTGGGTATCAGCTGCGCGACCGAGATCGCCACGTCGCCGGTGCCAGGCGGCAGGTCGAGCAGCAGCACGTCCAGGTCGCCCCAGAACACGTCGGCCAGGAACTGCTGCAGCGCCCGGTGCAGCATCGGGCCGCGCCACACGACCGGCTGGTTGCCCTGCACGAACATGCCGATCGAGATGACCCGCACCTCGTGCGCGATCGGCGGCAGGATCATCTCCTCGACCCTGGTCGGCCGCTCGGACGCACCGAGCATCCGCGGCACGGAGTGGCCGTAGATGTCGGCGTCAACCACCCCGACCGAGAGGCCACGCGCGGCCAGCGACGCCGCCAGGTTCACCGTCACCGACGACTTGCCGACCCCGCCCTTGCCGGACGCGACCGCATAGACCCTGGTCAGCGACCCGGGCTCGGCGAAAGGAATGTGCGGCTCGGCGTGATCGCCGCGCAGGCTGCGGCGCAACTCGGTGCGCTGCTGGTCGCTCATCACGTCGAGCTCGACCCGCACGTCGCGCACCCCGTCGACGCCGCGCACGGCCGCGGTGACGTCGGTGGTGATCCGGTCGCGCATCGGGCAGCCGGCCACGGTCAGCCAGACCGCCACGGTCACCAGGCCGTCGTCGCCGATCGAGACGTCCTTGACCATGCCGAGCTCGGTGATCGGGCGCCGGATCTCGGGGTCCTGGACCCCGGCAAGCGCGGCGCGCACGGTCTCCGGGGACGGGGAAACGGTCGTTGCGGACACGCCGCCATGCTACGTGTGGCTGCGCAAACGGACCGCCTCGCGCCGCATCCGCTCCAGTTCGGTGCGCATCAGGTCCCGCAGGAAGTCGCGCGTGACGACCTCGCCGAGCGCCAGCCGCACCGCGGCGAGCTCTCTGGCCAGGTACTCGGTGTCCGCCTTGGTCCTGGCGGCCCTGGCCCGGTCCTCCTCGAGGGCGATCCGGTCGCGGTCGTCCTGCCGGTTCTGCGCCAGCAGGATCAACGGCGCCGCGTACGCGGCCTGGGTGGAGAACACGAGGTTGAGCAGGATGAAGGGGTAAGGGTCCCAGCGCAGGGCGACCGCGAACAGGTTGATGGTGATCCAGAGGATCACCACGACGGTCTGCCACAGCAGGAACTTGCCGGTGCCGAGCAGTCTGGCGATGCGTTCGGACACCCGGCCGAACAGCTCCGGATCCAGCTCGAACGACCGGCGCCGCGACAGCGGCCGGTCCAGCCGGCGGCGGGCCGCAGGCTGGCGGCGCTGGTTCGGGCTAGGCACCGGAGTCCTCCTCACCGTTCACGTCGCCGTCCTGCGGTATCCGGTCCGGGTCGCGCCAGTCCACCGTCTCCCGCCAGTCCTCCGGCAGCAGGTGGTCGAGGATGTCGTCGACGGTCACCGCGCCGAGCAGGTGCTCCTCCTCGTCCAGGACCGGAGCGCACACGAGGTTGTAGGCGGCGAAGAACCTGGTCACGTCCGCGAGGTCGGCGTCAGGCGTCAGGTGCGAGAGCTCGGCGTCGACCGCGCCGGCGACCAGGTCGAACGGCGGCTCGCGCAGCAGCCGCTGGGCGTGCACGCTGCCGAGATAGCGCCCGGTCGGGGTGGCCTGCGGCGGCCGTGTGACGAACACCATGCTGGCCAGTGC
>OBLK01000107.1_pt1 | contig 31162 bp, 26 predicted proteins | sample 1518871 | NCBI WGS metagenome assembly OBLK01 (sample SAMEA2464837, study PRJEB22497) | soil metagenome | biome: Grassland; feature: Farmland; material: Clay | place: Australia | collected 2013-02-01 | depth 0.8 m
CACAGTCCGCGCGGGGCGCCGGGGGGGGCGCGGGCGCCCACACCGCGCTCCCCGTGCGGGGGGGGGGGGCGGCGGGGGTCACCGCGGGTGTCACGTATCGCTGGACCGACCGGTGGCACTTCACCGCGTCCTACTCGGTCGCCCAGGTCAACAGCAGGCTCACCACCGACACCGCCGGCATCGTGCGCTCCAACGAGGTGCACTTCTGGCCGAACGTCGTGGTGGTGTCGGTCGGCTACTCGTTCTGAAGCGCTGAAGCGGGAACTTCTTCCGTCGTGCCCGGTCGATGCCGGGTGCGGCGGGCGAGGCTCGTCGCGCCGTACGCTCGGCTCGGCGCACTCGGGGGGGCGGCTCTCCCTGGACCCGGTCCGGATTGGTTAGAATCCGCCCGACAAAGACCAAGGTCCGGCCGTGTGCGCCGCGCAGTGATCCGAGACAAGTGACCGGCAGAGGAAACGCACGAATCGCCCGAAAGCCGCGCCGCTACGCACCCCGGGGCGGCGCGCCCGCGTGGGCCGTGCTGCTGGCGCTGCTCGGTTTCGCTTTGCGCGCGCTCATCCCCATCGGATTCGAGCCGGCCGACGGCGCGCTGTCGCTCGTCCTGTGCCATGAAGGCTTCCCCGCGCAGTTCTTCTCCCGCCAGCGGGTCGCGGCCCCCCAGGGCAGGCACGCCGGCACCGGTGGGCACACCTCCCACTGCGCCTTCTGCAACGGCACCAGCCCCGCACCGGCATTGTCCGTCGCCGGTATCGCCGGCATCGCGCCGGTCGCGATCGGCCTCGTCGGTGTCTTGCAATCCCCCTCACAGAGCTTCCGTCTCGCTCACATCCCCCAGGCGCGCGCGCCGCCCCGTCCGGTCTGAGCACTCCGTGCGTCGAGGCGCCCGCGGCCGCAGGCCGAGCGGGCGCTCGCGCCGTTCGAGATCGGGTTTGTTGGGTTCCGCCGCCGGCGGAACCGGAGGATTGATGCGTGACGATCGTTGATCGCAAGGCGGGCCACGGGCGCCGTCGGTTTTTCCAGCGCGGCGCACCCCTGGCCGCCAGTCTCGGGATGTTGGCGGTTTTGGGCCTCCTGCCGGCCAGGAGCCGGGCCGCCGGATACGGCAGTGTCCGGGTCACGGTGGAGAACGCCCGCAACGAGCCGATGGCGGGCGCGCGCGTGGCGCTGCGCTCGCGCGCCTCGGGTCGGCTCGTGACGGGCCGCACCGATGAGCACGGCCGCTTCGATTTTCCGACTGTGTCGATCGGCAGCTACCTGCTGACGGTGAGCCGCCATGGCTTCGTGACGGTGAGGCGGCCGGTCACGGTGGAGGCGGGATATTTCCCGTCGCCCACCGTTCATCTGCGGCCGCTGTCCAAGCTCGCGCGGATCACCATATCCGGCAGCCGGCGGCCGGACGTGGTCGCCTCGGTCACCCCGATCACATTGGTGAGCGAGCATGACATCCTCGCCACTCCCGGAGCGATCAACGCCAACAGCCTCGCCATGATCACCGACTACGTTCCGGGAGCGTACGAGGCGCACGACATGCTGCACATCCGCGGCGGCCATCAGACGAGCTGGCTGATCGACGGAGTGGAAATCCCGAACACCAACATCGCCGAGGATCTCGGTCCGGCGGTCGAGCCTCAGGACATCCAGACGCTGGGGGCCGAGGGCGGCGGCTACAATGCGGACGAGGGCGATCGCACCTACGGCATCTTCAACGTCATACCCAAGACCGGATTCGGCAGAAAGAACCAGGCGGAGATCGGGGCCACGGCGGGGAATTTCGGCCAGACCGACGATTATCTGAGCGTCGCGAGTCACGAGAGGAATTTCGCGTACTATGCGAGCGTCGAGGGCAATCGCAGCGATCTCGGGCTGCAGACCCCGCAGTCCCAGGTGGTTCACGATGCGACCCGCGGCTACGGGCTATTCACGAACGTCCAATACGACCCGAACGTGCGCAACGAGCTGCGCTTCGTCGCGCAACTGCGCCAGGACATCTACCAGATACCGGATTGCATCCGGCCGCTCCCCGACGACCCGCAATGCGTCGGGCAGCTCGGCGACCAGCAGGGCGAGGCGGACAATTTCGCGCTGCTGTCCTGGGTGCACACCTTTTCGGACGACGCGGTGCTCACCAGCTCGCTCATGTACCACTTCGAGCGGGCCGCTTATGACGGCGGCGCCGGCGACCATCCGACCATCACCACCTTCCATCACAGCTCGCAGTACGAGGGCGGTGAGGAGAACCTGCGCGTGCACTTCAGCCGCAATCACGTGGATGTCGGCGTGTACGGCTTCGCGCAGCAGGATCACGCCGACTTGAACCTGGCGTTCACCAGCGGGCGAGCGCCGCTCACGGAGCTGCAGAGTCCCACGGGCGGGCTCGTGGACGCCTGGGTGCAGGATACGTACGACGCCACGCATTGGCTGCACCTGTCGGCGGGCGTGCGCCAGACGCACTTCCAGGGCCTGATCACCGAGAGCGCGACCGACCCGCGCTACGGCGCGACCATCCGGCTGCCGAAGCTCGACTGGGTGCTGAGCGCATTCTGGGGCAAGTACTATCAGGCGCCGCCGCTGGAGTCGCTCTCGGGACCCCTGGCGAGCTACGCCAGCGCGCAAAACAGCAAATTCCTGCCGCTGCACGGCGAGCGCGACAAGGAGCGCCAGTTCGGCGTGACCATCCCGCTTTTGGGCTGGACCATCGGGGCGGACTATTTCGTCACCGAGGCGAGCAACTTCTTCGATCACAACCCGATCGGCGAATCCAATATCTACCTGCCGGTCACCGACCAGGGGGCGCTCATCAAGGGGACGGAGGTCACCGTGCGCTCGCCGGGCTTCTGGCGGTACGGACAGGTGCACGTCGCGTATTCGAACCAGACGGCGCAGTGCTTCGGATCGGTGAGCGGGGGACTGGTCGTGGCGGGCACCGCCTGCGGCGACTACATCGCGCTGGATCACGATCAGCGCAATACCCTCAATGTCGGCTACAATGTCGATCTGCCGCTGGGCTTCTACGTCGGCTCCAACCTGTCGGTCAACTCGGGACTATCGAACGGCTCCTCGGGGCCGCCCGCCTACAAGGCCAGCCACCTGCGCAGTTACGCGATCGTCGACCTGACCGTGGGGCGCAACTTCAGCCGGAACCTTCAGGTGTCGCTTACCGGCCTCAACGTCACCAACCGGCATCTGCTCACCGACAACAGCCTGACCTTCGGCGGCGTTCACTGGAACAATCCGTTCGAGATCTATGCCGCGCTGCGCTACAGATTCCACTATTAGGGGCCTGGGGCAAGGCGGCGGCTCCCGGCGCCCCGCCGGGGGAGCCGCTCACAGCGGCACGGTGAGCGTGGCGTAGACGGTGCGCCGCGGTCCGTAGGCGGACTGGAAGATGCCGATCCCCTCGGCGGGGCGGATCAGGTTGATGCGGTCGAAGACGTTCAGTACCGACAGGCGGTTGGTGATCGTGCCGATCCCCGGAACCTCGAACGAGCGCTGCACGCTGAGGTTGAACTGCAATACATGGGGCAGATGCCGCTGGTCGGCGAACCCCGCGCGCAGGCCGGAGCTGAAAATCCCGTCGAGCGCGAAGGCGTAGCCTTTCCAGGTCGCGTTCACGCCGGCGGCGGCGCCGATCAGCGGCTGATGATCCAGCAGGATGGAGTGGGCGTTGATGAAGGCGAGCTCGTCCGGGTCGAAGTTGAACTGTCCGGTGGCCACGCCCTTCTGCCAGCTGCGGCCGGCCGTCACATTGACGTAGGCCGACAGCGAGGCGCGCCGGTAGCGCAGGCCGAGCTCGCTGCCCCACATGCGGCCGCTTCCGTAGTTGAAGGGGGCGAAGATCGGCACGACGCCGAACTGTCCCGTATCGAGGTAGTGCCGGGTGCGTTCGTAATAGTTGTCCTGCGACAGGCTGAGCCTGTCGGTGATGCGGGTGAGCAGCCCGACGTCCCAGAGATAGTCGTCTTCGGTCACCGGGCTGACGGCGCCGGCCGGACCCGCGGCGGTGGTGCCGGCGAAGGCGGCCGGCGCGCCGGGCGAGATGCCCTGAAACACCGGCACCTGGAAATTGCGGGCGAAACCCGCGTGCACCGTGGTGCGCCCGCTCAGCCGCAAAGTCAGGTTGAGCGTCGGGTCGAGCTGGCTCGCATCGGTGAAACCGGTCAGCCGGTCCCAGCGCAGTCCTATATCCGCCCTCAGGCGGGCGCTTATCTTCCACAGATCATCCAGGTATACGCCGGCGAGCCAGTTCACACGGTGCGCATCGTTGCTGATCGCGATCGGGTTGGCGTCGAGCTGCGCCCCGGCCGCGTCCACCGGGAAGACCAGCGAGCGGTCCTCGATGTGCGCCGAGTAGGCGCCCGCATAGAAGCCGGTGCCGAGCGTGTGGCCGCCGAGTCGCCAGACGAGATCCCCCTGCAGCGAATCGTCCAGGTCGCGGTGCGTCGCCCTGGAGGCGACGCCCTGGTAAACGAGCTCGCCGGCATCGTCGGGCCGGAAGTCCTGCACGATGGTATGGAAGCTGTAGGCCAGTTGCCACGAGAGGCGCGGGGTCGGCGCGCTGTGAATCGTGGCGATGGCGAGGGCGTCGCGGAAATTCAGATCGGAGCGTATGTCCTGCGACGGCGGCGGGGAGACCCCCTGGAGAACGTACTGCGGCGCCAGTCCGGGGACGTTCGGCAGTTGGTTGTCGCTGGCCGCACCGGAGAGGATCAGGGTCGCCCGAGTGGCCGGGGAGAGCCTGTAAGTCAGGACACTCAGCATCTGTCCGCCGTGGGTGGCATCGTGGTACGGGGTGGGGCCGGGCGTCGCCGAGCTGAACGCGGTATCGCTGCGGGTATACACCGCACTGGTGAAGTAGCCGAATCGTCGGTCGCAGCCCGCGTACTCGATGCCGGGCTGGACGGTATCGCGCTGGCCGACTTCGATCGAGAACGTACCGCCCGCGGGCGCGCCGCAGCCGTCCCTGGTTTCAATGTCGACGACACCGCCGGTGGCATAACCGTAGCGTGCCGGCAGCACCCCGGTAAGAAGGTCGATGCGCTTGATGAACATCGGGTTGATCATCGACAGGAAGGGCGGATTGGTGTTGATGTCGAGCGGCACCATCACGCCGTCGATCCGGTACTGGAACTGGGGCCCCTCCGTATCGCGGATGTGGATCTGCTGGTTCTGATCGACGGACACGCCCGGCATCCGCGCGAGCACGTCGGTCAGCGTGGAGTTGCGGCCCAGGGGCAGGTCGAGGATGTCCCGCCGGGTGACCGAGTAGACCGCGCTGCCCGAGGCGGTGAGTCCCGGACCGCCCAGGCGCGCGGCCTCGATCCGGATCGTGTTCAGTCCCTCGCCGCCGTACGGACCGGCTGTATCGGTCGCAACCGGCCGCGCGAGCGGTTGTCCGGCTCTCGCCCAGCCTGCAAGGGCAGCCGGCACCCCGAGAAGCAGGGCGGTGACGAGTTCGCGCATCCGGGCATCTCCGACGATCCTCACAAACGTAAATGCGAGTACATCTCATTCGCGTTTGTGAGTCAAGCCACGGCATGCGCCCTCACCGAGGTGCTCTGATCAGATCTCTATACGCGGGAATCGCCAGGCGCCGAGCCAGGTCATCGCGGCGCCCAGGCCTCGGTCGCGAGCTCGGGCGCGATGGCGCAGGTCGCGCAACGCCGCGGCAAGCTCCAGGCCCGTCATGCCCGGCATCTCGATATCGGTCACGACCACGTCCGGCTGCATTTCCCGCGCCAGACGCAACGCCTTGGCGCCGTCGCCGGCACAGGCAACGACCTCGATGTCGCCCTCCATGCCGAGCCGCCGGCGCCGCGGATTGGTGGAATAATCGGCCCATGAAAATCTCCGGCACCCCCTATCGGACCATCTGGCCGCTGGCCTCCGGCGCGGTGCGGGTCATCGACCAGTCGCGCCTGCCGTTCGAGCTCCACACCCTCGATCTGAATACTCTCGAGGACGCCGCTCACGCGATTCGCACCATGGTGGTGCGGGGGGCGCCGCTCATCGGCGCCACCGCCGCGTACGGCCTGGCGCTCGCGCTGCGCGAGGAGGCATCCGATCGGCGGGTGGAGGAGGCCGCCCGGGTGCTCGAGGCGACGCGGCCGACGGCGGTCAACCTGGCCTGGGCGCTCTCGAGGGTGCGCGGCGTCATCGCGCCCCTGCCGCCGGCCGAGCGGGCGCGAGCCGCCTTCGAGGAAGCCGGACGCATTTGCGAGGATGACGTCGAGCAATGCCGCGCCATCGGACGGCACGGGCTGGCGATCATCCGCGACATTGCCGCGAGCGAGGGGCGCCGCGTCAACGTCCTGACGCACTGCAATGCCGGATGGCTGGCGTGCGTCGACTGGGGGACGGCGCTGGCGCCGATCTACATGGCCCACGATGCGGGGATCGACGTGCACGTGTGGGTGGATGAGACCCGGCCCCGCAACCAGGGAGCCTCGCTCACCGCATACGAGCTGGGGGCGCACGGCGTGCCGCACACGGTGATCGCGGACAATCTCGGCGGGCACCTCATGCAGCACGGCCGGGTGGACATGGTCATCGTGGGCAGCGACCGGACCACCGCCGCGGGTGATGTGTGCAACAAGGTAGGCACCTACCTCAAGGCCCTGGCGGCCACGGACAACGGCGTGCCGTTTTACGCGGCGCTTCCGGTCAGCACCATCGACTGGAGCCTCGAGGAGGGGCGCCGCATCGAGATCGAGGAGCGCTCAGCGCAGGAGGTGACCCATATCAGCGGTCTCGCGACCGACGGCTCGGTGCGCAGCGTGCGGGTCGTGCCCGAAGGCAGCCCCGCGCTCAATCTCGCCTTCGACGTCACCCCGGGCAGGCTCGTGACCGGCCTGATCACCGAGCGGGGCGTGTGCCCTGCCAGCCGCGAGGGGTTGCGGCAGCTGTATCCCGAGCGGCCATGAGCACGGACGAGGACCTGCGCCGGGCGGTGATCGGCGCCTGCCGGGACTTGGTGCGTCTCGGCCTGACGCACGGCACCTCGGGCAATGCCAGCGTGCGCTACGGACCCGGCTTTCTGGTCAGTCCCACCGGTATGGCCTACGAGGGGCTCGAGCCGCGGGACATTCCCCTGGTCGGGCTCGACGGCCGCTGGTATGGTCGCCGCCAGCCTTCGAGCGAGTGGCGCTTCCACCGCGATATCCTCGCCGCCCGGGCCGACGCCGGCGCCATCGTGCACGCCCATCCCCGGTTCGCCACCGCTCTGGCGTGCACGGGCCGCGGTATTCCCGCATTTCATTACATGGTGGCGGTCGCGGGAGGCACCGACATCCGCTGCGCGCCCTATCACCCGTTCGGCTCGCAGGCGCTCTCGGATGCGGCGCTCGCCGCGCTGAGCGGGCGCAGGGCCTGTCTGTTGGCCAACCACGGCATCATCGCCCTCGGCACCGATCTGCCCGCGGCGCTGAAGCTCGCCGCCGAGGTGGAGAGTCTGGCGGCGCAGTACTGCACGGCGCTGGCGCTGGGCGACGTGCGGATCCTCGATGAGACGCAGATGAGCCAGGTCATGGAGAAGTTCCGCACCTACGGGCGGCAGGACGTCGAGGATCCCGACCTGCGGCACGCCGGGGAAGCGCTGCCGTAGACGCTCAGCGGCTGGCGCGCCGCTCGAGCACGAAGCGGGCGAAGACGTTTATGATCAGTACGAAGGCCGTCACCAGGAACGCCGCGGCGTAGGCGAGCGCATTGGCCGAGGCGAACGGCTCGTTGATGAACGTCCAGATGACGTACGTGAGGTAGCCGATCGGCGACCGCGTGAGGTGTCCGTCCCACATGAAACTCGACCAGCCCGCCGTGTACAGCACCGGCGCGGTCTCGCCGACGGCGACGGCCAACGCCAGCAGAACGCCCGTCAGGATGGCCGGCATCGCCGCCGGCACACAGACCCCGAGGATGACGCGCCGCTCGTTGGCGCCGAGCGAGTACGCCGCATCGCGCAGATCGTTGGACACCTGCCGCAGGGCGAGCTCGGTCGTGCGGCAGATGTAGGGCAGGCAGATGATGGCGAGCGAGATGGAGCCGGCGGCCACCGAGAAGCTCCAGCCCAGCCACTCCACCATGCCGACATAGCCGAAGTAGCCCACGACGATCGACGGCACGCCGACCAGCACGTCGGCCAGGAAGCGGATGGTGGTGGCCCAGGGGCTGTTGGGGTATTCCGAGGTGTAGATGCCCGAAGCCACGCCGAAGGGAACGGACAGCAGCAGCGCCCCGGCCGAGAGCACCAGCGTGCCCTCGATGGCGTTCAGCAGGCCGCCGCCGGTGCCCTGGGTGATGGTGGTGAAGGTCGAGAGCTTCAGCGCGCCGATACCGCGCATGAACACCACCAGCAGGATCCACACCATCAGCGCCGACAGCACCACCAGGCAGGCGCCGGAGAACGTCCAGCCGGTGATGCTGGCGATGCGTCGCGACAGTCTGACCTGTCTTGGTTTCGAGCGCGGCCGCTCGAGCGTGGTGGCTGCCGTTGACATGCCTCAGATCGCCGCGGTGCGTTGGCCGTTGTTCCACATGCGCAGGAGCAGCCTGGCAAGCATATTGACGATGACGGAAATGATGGCCAGCACGAGGGCGATCTCCGCAATCGAGCGCACCGCCATGCCGGTCGGGTCCTGGAGCGCGCTGTCGAGCTGCGAGACGATGAACGCCGCCATGGTGGAGATCGGAGTGTAGATGTTGTGCGGCAGGTAGTTGACCGCGTTGCCGCTGACCATCAGCACCGCCATGGTCTCTCCGAGCGCGCGGCCCAGCGCCAGGAAGGTCGCCCCGATCAGCGTCTTGCGCGTGCCGGGCAGCATGACCTTCCACAGGGCCTCGAAACGGGTCGCGCCCAGGCCGAGCGCCGCTTCGCGCAGAGCGGCGGGCTGGCTCACCAGCGCATCGCGCAGCGTCGCCGCGATGATGGGCACGATCATCAGCGACAGCACGACGCCCGCGGTCAGCAGGCCATAGCCGCTGCCGGTGGGGCCGGCGAAGAACGGGATGATCCTGCCGAGGCTCGCGGCCAGCAGCGGAAAGAAGTGACGGCTGAGGAAGGGGATGACCACGACATAGCCCCACAGTCCGAACACCACGCTGGGAATGGCCATCAGCAGCTCGACGAAGAACGAGATCCACGTGCGCAGGTGACTGGGAACCGCCTCGGCCAGGAAGATCGCCGCGCCGATGCCCACGGGCAGCGCGAACACCAGTGCGAGCAGCGTCGAGAGCAGCGTGCCGACGATGAGGAACAGGATGCCGTAGGTGGCGCCGGGCTGGATCATGACGCCCTGGACGGCGATCGGGTTGGCGTAGAGATTGCCGAGGTTCCAGCTATTGCGGACCACGAACCCCCATCCGTTGAAGTGCGTGGCCGGCCACGAGTAAAAGGCAAGGAACAGAACGATGGCCGCGAGGGCGGCCGGCAGGATGCCCGCCACGATGGCGAGCCAGGCTCTGAACTTCATGGCGCGACAGAATGGCCGGTCTTAGGTCGTCTGTAAAGGTAAGAAGCCGGCACCGCACCCCATCCTTGAGGCGGGCACCGGCTTCGAGGGGGCCTTGAATCCCTTGGGGTTTTTATGCGTCCTTGACGATCGTCATCAACCGTGGATCTTGGCGACCTGGCGCTTGCTCAGCTCCACGATGGCGCGCGGCAGGGCCACGAAGCTCACCTGCTTCATGAAGCTCTCGGAATTGCCGTCGCTGGGGCTGAGACTCCAGTTGAGGAACTTCTTGATGGCCGCCGCGGTGGCCGCGTTCGGCTGGCGCGAGTTCACGATGGCGTACTCGAAGTTGATGATCGGATACGACCACTTGCCGGGGGCGAAGATGAGGCTGATGCGCTCATCGGCCGGTGTGTGGGACGCGGTCGCTTCCACAGCCGCCTGCACCGTGCGCGGGTTCGCCAACACGAAGTTGCCGCTGCGGTTCTCGAGCATCGCCTCGCCGAGGCCGTCCGCCTCGGTGTACTTCTTGTAGCTGATGCCGATGTAGGCCACCGAGTACGGGGTGCCCTTGCAGGCGTTGACCATGCCCTGGTTGCCCTCGGCGCCGACTTCGCCCTGCACGGCCGGCCAGCTCACGGTCGTGCCGTAGGCCACGGAGCGGGCCCAGGAGGGAGTGCTCTTGGAGAGGAACTGGGTGAAGATGAACGTGTCGCCGCTGCCGTCCGAGCGATGCACCAGCACGATTTCCTTGTGCGGCAGGCGCACGCCGCGGTTCAGGCGCGCGATGGCCGGGTCGTTCCAGTAGCGCACTTTGCCGGAATACATGGCCGCCAGCACCGGGCCGCTCAAGCGAAGGTGCCTGTGGTTCAGGCCCGGGACGTTGTAGTTCACCATCTGCGAGGAGATCGCGAGCGGGATGTTCAGCATGGTCGGGTGCATGCGCATCAGGGCATCGCTGAGATAGGCGTCCGATGCGCCGATCTGCGCGATACCCGAAATGGACTCGGAAATGCCCGTGCCGCTGCCCGTCGACTGGGTGGTGATCTGCACGCCCGGATCGACCTTGCCGTAGGCCGGAACCCACAGGTTGAACAGCGGGTACAGGAGCGAGGAGCCGGTCTCGAGCAGCCGCGTCTGAGCCAGCGCGGCGTGGCTCGCCATCATCGTGCCCATCGCCAGGGTGGCGGCGAGAGCCAGGGATGCCTTCCGGCGGAAAGCGCCAGTTTTCATGCTCATGTCGTTACCTTCTTCTAGAAAGGGACTGTGCCGTATTGGCAGTGGGGTGCGCCTACGGCCGCGTAATCTACGCGGCCATTGTGACGATTTGGTGACACGCTGAAAGTTCCTATAAAATCATTTATAAACAATCAGTTGCGTGCCATCAGGAATGCCCCGGCCGCACGTCGGGCGCGGCTCGGGCATCTCGGCCGGAGCCCAGGCGAGGATCCCGGGCGGGTGCGGATGGGCCGCCCGGGGTCGTGCGGAGCGGCCGGTGCCGCCTCCGCCGGCCCGAGAGCAGACAGCCGCGGGCGGATCGGCTAAGGTGCCCGGATTTGGGGGGCGCGGCCTACCGGCGTCCGATAACGAAAGACCAAGAATGATGAATGCCAATGTCACCGCCGGCTCGGCCGGGCGGAGCGGCGCACTCGGGGAGTTCACCTTCCGCGGCATGCTGATCGGGGTGCTCATCACCGTGGTGTTCACCGCCGCGAACGTCTACTTCGGCCTCAAGGCCGGACTGACCTTCTCGACCTCGATCCCCGCGGCCGTGATCTCGATGGCCATCCTGCGCGCGCTCGGCGGCGCGACCATGCAGGAGAACAACATCGTGCAGACCGTGGCCTCCGCCGCCGGCACCCTCTCCAGCATCATCTTCGTGCTGCCGGGCCTGGTCATCGTCGGCTGGTGGACCGGTTTCCCGTTCTGGATGTCGTTCGGCATCTGCGCCACCGGAGGCATTCTGGGCGTGATGTACACCATCCCTCTGCGGCGCGCTCTGGTGACCGATTCGGACCTGCCGTATCCGGAGGGCGTCGCCTGCGCCGAGGTGCTCAAAGTGGGCGCCGGAGAGGCGCAGAATGCCGACATCGAAGCGGTCGAGAGCGGCGGCGCGGGGCTGAAGGCCGTGCTCGTGGGGAGCCTCGTTTCCGCGGCGTTCTATATCCTGGTGCAGACACAGATCTTCACCGGCGACGTGGTGCGCTATTTCCGCTTCGGCCGCTCGGGCGCGGCCAGCGGCTTCGATTTCGCTTTGTCGTTCGCGCTGTTCGCCATCGGCCATCTGGTGGGCCCGGCGGTGGGCCTCGCGATGCTGGTCGGCGCGCTGATCGGCTGGGGCTGGGGAGTGCCGCACTTCCTGCTGTCGCATCCCGCGGCAGGCTCCGCCGCCACCGTGGCGCAGGGAGCGTGGTCGCATTACGTGCGCTTCCTCGGCGCGGGCGCCATCGGTGTGGCGGCAATCTGGACCCTGGGCACGCTGGTGAAGCCTGTCATCCGCGGGCTCGCCGGCGCCATGGCATCCTCCCGTGCTCGCAAGGCCGGCCAGGCGCACACGTTGCCGCGGACCGAGCACGACATTCCCATCGGCACCGTGGCGCTGGTCTCGCTGGCCTGCCTCGTGCCCGTGGTCTGGCTGCTGTGGCACTTCAGCGTCATCAGCGGGCTGGGGCGCATCGGGCTGCTGCTCGCCGTGGGCGGGGTGATCTTCGTCGCCGTCATGGGCTTCCTGGTGTCCACCGTGTGCGGCTACATGGCGGGCCTGATCGGATCGTCCAACAGTCCGCTCTCGGGGATAGGCATCCTGGTGGTGGTGGTGTTCGCGCTCATGCTCGTGCTCGGCGTGCGAAACTTGCTGCCGGCGGACGCCGGGCGGGCGCTGGTGGCGTTCGCTCTGTTCGTCACCGCGGTGGTGTTCGCGGTCGCCTCCATCGCCAACAACAACCTGCAGGATCTGAAGACCGGACAGCTCGTGGACGCCACGCCCTCGAAGCAGCAGTGGGCGCTGGTGGTGGGCGTCATCGCCGGCTCGCTGGTCATCCCCCCGGTGCTGGATCTGGTCAACCATGCCTACGGGTTCCTCGGGGCTCCCGGCGTCAATCCGGCCCACGCGCTGCCGGCGCCCCAGGCGGGGTTGATCTCGGCGCTGGCCCAGGGCGTGATCCAACACAACATCGATTGGAGCGCGATCCTGTTGGGCGGCGGGATCGGCGCGGCCAGCATCGCGCTCGATGAGGTCCTCGCGCGCCTGTTCAAGTCGGTACGCCTGCCGCCGCTGGCGGTGGGACTGGGTATTTACCTGCCGACCTCCAGCACGCTGATGATCGTGGTGGGATCGCTGGTGGGCTGGTGGTTCAACCGCCGCTCCGATCGCCTGCCCCGGGGAGAGGCGATCAAGCAGCTCGGCGTGCTGCTCGCCTCGGGGCTGATCGTGGGCGAGAGCCTGCTCGGGGTGGTGTTCTCGGCGCTGGTGGTCTTCACCGGCAAGGCCGCGCCGATCGCCCTGGTGGGACCGCACTTCGCCACCGCCGCCATGTGGCTCGGCGGCGTGGCGTTCGCCGCCGTGGTGTATGTGCTTTACCGCTGGATGCCGAAGCTCGTGCAGGCCTGAGATGGCCGGCGCTTCCGCCGCATTTCCGGGTTCGTGACCGGCTCGCGCTAGCCCGCCGCGACGCGGTGGCCGCTCACTTCGGCGCCCGTGCCTTCCGGCAGGCGCGCATAGGCGAGCACGGCCAGCGCGCCGACGCATCCCATCAGCACCAGCGCCAGGTGAAAATCGAACGGCGAGAGCCTCGCCGAGTGGCGCAGCAGGCGGCTGAAGTTCAGGATCAGCGCCGCGCCCGCCACCCCCACGGCCATGGCCATCTGCTGCGTCAATGCGGACAGCACACTCGCCGGCGAGCGCTCCTCGTGGGAGATCTCGGCGAACGTGGTGAACAGCATCGCCGTGAACTGCATCGAGCGGCTCGCCCCGGCGAGCAGCAGCACCGCCACCGTGAGCGCGATCGGCAGGCTCGGCGCGAGCAGGGCGCACGCGGCGACGCCGGCGGCGGCGATCGCTCCGTTGACCATCAATACCCGGCGCATGCCGAAGCGCCGGATGATGGGGTTGGTGATCGTCTTCATCAGCAGGTTGGCCAGCATGTACACGAGCAGCAGCACGCCGGCATCGAGCGGCGTGTAGCCATAGCCCACTTCCAGCATCAGCGGCAGCAGAAAAGGCGTGGCGCTGATCGCCGCGCGCGACAGGCCGCCTCCGGAGACGGTGGCGACGAAGAACTCGCGCCTGCGCAGCACATCGAGCCGTACCAGCGGCGTGCGCGCGCGGTGCAGGTGGCGCACCGCCGCGTAGCCGGCGGCAAGGGCGGCGACGAACAGCGCAAGCGCGAAAGGCGCATCGACGTGTCGCCCGGCGATCAGGTCCAGGCCATAACTCAGGCAGCCGACGGCCACGGCGAGCAGCAGGAAGCCCCGGCTGTCGAATGCGCTGCGCTCCTCGGCCTTGTGGTTGGGAATGACGGCGAGCACGAGCGCGATCGCCGCGATCCCGAACGGCACGTTGACGTAGAAGATCCAACGCCAGGAGAGCGCGTCGGTGATGAGCCCGCCCAGCGCCGGCCCGATCACCGGCGCGAGCAGGGCCGGCCAGACCAGCGTCGAGAGCGTCTGCATGAGATCGTGCTTGCCGGTGTTGCGCAGCACGATCATGCGTCCGACCGGCGACATCATCGCCGCCGAGCCGCCCTGCACGAGCCGCGCGGCGATGAAGGCCGCAAAGCCGCCGGCCAGGCCGCAGGCCATCGAGGACAGGGTGAACAGCGCTATCGCCGCGGCGAACAGGTTGCGCGTGCCGATGCGTTCGGCCAGCCAGGCGCTTGCCGGGATGCACACCGCCGCGGCGAGCGCGTAGGCGGTGATGCCCTCGCTGACGCGGCTGGCCGTGGTGGCGAAGCTGTGCGCCATCGCCGGCAGCGCCGTGACGATGATGGTCGAGTCGAGGTTCTGCATGAACATCGCGCAGGCGACGATGAGCGCGATTTGCATGGACGGCTGTCGCAGAGCGGCGAGGAGGTCGCGAAGCTGGGGCATCGGCTCCAGTGTACCGTCCTCGGGGCCGCGCTCTGCCGGCTCTACTCCTTTTGGAGGAGGCGTCCGGCGATATTTTGATCTCCACGCGCCACCCGATTGGCGCTCCGAGGGGAGGGCAGGGTGCCGCGGAACGCGCCGACGACCGGGCGAAAGGGCGCACTCGGACGGCCTGCGAGTGTCTGGTCCAGTCGTTGGGAGGCGACGTCTGATTTAACGTTGGAGCTGCACGTGACGTTGGAGCTGCACGTGACGTTGGAGCTGCACGTGATGACCGGGTGGTGGCTCAGCGTCTAATCAACGGGTCGAAGTACGACGTAGGACGCGACGTAGGACGAAATGTTTCCGCAGTTCTACACGAACAGGATCAATATGGCACCTTCCCGCCGGTGACCTGATTGAGTACGCCGATCCGCGCGAGATGAAGGAGGGTTGAATGCACTCCACGGCTGACATCAAACAGGCGCTCCGGCGCCTTTCCCCCGCCGAGCTCGAAGGCTTCGCCGAATGGCTCGATGGATTCATCCGGGAGATTCGAGCCGGGGCAGGCTGGGTCAGGGAAGCGATTCCCCGCGACGGGCCGGATCAGCCGCCGCTCATGACGCTGGAACAATACAGGTCCTTTATTACCCGGATTTGATGGTCGCCTGTCAGCCCGGGGACTGGACCGACAAGTGTGTCCGCAACCCGAGATTGTCGTCGAGGTCCTCTCGCCGTCATCGCGGTACATCGATCTGCGTGAGAAGGCGATGACTTACCGCCGCGTGCAGTCGATCGAGGAATACCTCGTGCTGGCGCAGGACGAGTACCGGGCGGTCCTGCACCGTGGAGCCGAAGGCTGGCGGCCGTGTGTCCATGCGCGGCCGGACGCGCTGATCGAGTGCCGGTGCATGGGGCTTTCCCTCCCTCTCGGCCGGGTCTATGAAGGGACCCTGCAGTGATCCGCGCGGCGGGCCATCACAGCCCCGCGATAGCGGCGGACAGCAGTTCCCGGACCTGCTTCGCCGCGGGCTCGAGGGCCGGGTTGCCCGTGCGCTCCATGGCGGTAACCGGATCGACGGACGCCACCTCGACCCGCTTGTCCGCGGTCTCGCGCACGATCACGTTGCACGGCAGGAGCACGCCCAGTCTCTCTTCCTTCATCAGCGCCTCGTGGGCGATGCGCGGATTGCAGGCGCCGAGGATCCGGTATCTCGGAACGTCCGCTCCGATTTTCGCCTTCAGGGTTGCCTGTACGTCGATGTCGGACAACACCCCGAATCCCTGCTCTTTCAGCCTGGCGGTAACGTCCGCCACGGCGTCGTCAAAGGATTTCGAAACGGTCTTCGCGATGTAATAGCTCATGGGCATCTCCACGGAATCGGGGCAGGCGGCATCCGTCGCCCGCCGATAAAGTACCAGGCGGGCAGACGGCCGCGCCATACGGGCTTGTCACAGCGGCGGCCGCACGGGCTCACAGCGGCTGGCGAGTCGGTCGATATAGAATCTCGTTCACGTCCACGTCCTCGGGCTGACAGATCGCGAAGGCGACCGCCCTCGCGAAGGAGTCGGCGGGAATCGCGACGTCGTCGTAGAACTTGTGTATGTCCGCGGAGACGTCCTTCTCGGTGATGCCGTCGGGCAGCTCCGAGGCGACCGCTCCGGGGGAGATCACGGTGGTGCGGATGTTGTAAGGCTTGACCGCCTGGCGAAGTCCTTCGGAGAGCATCCGCACGGCGGCCTTGGTGCCGGAGTAAACCGCGCCGCCGCCTCGCCCAGGCCGCTGCTCGCACCGGTGATGACGATGATTTTTCCCGTGATGTTGTCGCTCATGTTCGAGACTCCGGTCGCATGTAGTGCGCCGTGGGCGGGCTCAACGCCCGACCATTCGGTTGAGGTGCTCCGGGTAGCGCTCGCCCTGCACGGTGACCTTCGAGGCCGCGCGATCGATGTCGCGCAGATCTTCCGGCGTGAGCTCGATATCGGCGGCGGCGAGGTTCTCCTCGAGGCGGTTGATTTTGGTGGTGCCGGGAATGGGCACGATCCATGGCTTCTGCGCCAGCAGCCAGGCCAGGGCGAGCTGCGCCGGGGTCACCTGTTTGCGCCCGGCGATGGCCCCGAGCAGATCGACCAGCGCCTTGTTCGCCTTGCGGGCCTCCGGGGCGAAGCGCGGTACGCCGTTGCGGAAGTCCGTGGCGTCGAACCGAGTGGTCTCGTCGATCTTGCCCGTGAGGAAGCCCCTGCCGAGCGGACTGTAGGCCACGAAGCCGATGCCGAGCGCCTCAAGCGCGGGCAGCACCTCTTGCTCCGGCTCCCGCCACCACAGCGAGTATTCGCTCTGCAGGGCGGCGACCGGCTGGACGGCGTGCGCGCGGCGGATGGTGTCGACGCCGGCCTCCGACAGGCCGAAGTGCCTGACCTTGCCGGCGTGGATCAGGTCTTTCACCGCGCCCGCGACGTCCTCGATCGGCACGTCGGGGTCGACGCGGTGCTGGTAGAAGAGGTCGATCGTCTCGATCCCGAGGCGCTTCAACGAAGCGTCCGCGACCTCGCGGATGTGCTCCGGCCGGCTGTCCAGACCCGGCTGCCGTTCTCCATTGACGATGCGAAAGCCGAACTTGGTGGCGATGGCGACCTGGTCGCGCACCGGCGCGAGCGCTTCGCCGACCAGCCGCTCATTGGTGAATGGACCGTAGATTTCCGCAGTGTCGAAGAAGGTGACGCCGCGCTCGACGGCCGTGCGGATCACCTTGATCATGGCCTGCTTCTCGCCCGGTGGTCCGTAGGCGAAGCTCATGCCCATGCAGCCGAGGCCGAGTGCCGAGACTTCCAGGGTGCCGTTGCCGAGTCTGCGCTTGTGCATGTCGCCTCCTTTGGCTGGAGCGCTCCGGGGCGCCGGTTGCGCGCCGGATCGAGGGATCGAAGATGTGGGACGGGGCCGGGCCGCGTGATTCTCGGGCCGGGCGCCGCAACCATGATAGCTCAAGAACGCGAATCTGGAACGATTCGCCCGGGGCGGACTGCCGGCGAGATCACGGCGGCCGTGAAAAAAACCTCTTCCCGGAAATCCGGGAAGAGGCTTCGCCGATCGGCCTGCGCAACCGGAGGGTCTGGGCCGACCCCCGGTGCGCGAGGATCATCCGCCCGTGATGCCCGGGTCGCCGCAGACCGGCCCGGCGTCGCTCGTGAACGTACCGTTGCTCGAGTACCAGCCGTTCACCCCTAGCGACCGTCCGCCGAAGAACCACGAAAAGAACGCCGGCTCCCGGAGGTTATCAGTGAGTCCATTCGGCATCCTGACCGACGGGTCGTTCAATCCAGTGAGCGGGTCGCCCACCTCGAGATTCCCCTGGCAGCCGGCGGTTTGACCGCTGTTGCCCCACGGCGGCGCCTCGTTGTCGGTGAGCGGATCGTTGACCAGCTCGCCCATTGCGTGCGCCAGCACGTCGGTGTTCCCGGTGTCCGGGCCGAATATGCCGCTGCTGTCGAAGTCGGACACGGCGTACACCTGGTGCGGCGTCGGCTCGCCGGCGGCAATGCGAGGACCGCCGCCCCGAACAGCGGCGGGACGGAAAGCGTTCTGAATGATTTCATGGGTTCTCCCCTGGCGTGTTTGTTGGATCCGGGTCCGGTTTGGCCGCCTGTCGCACTCAGAAGTTAGATGTTATCTTGTCTGGTATCAATTGATTTTGACTGAGTATGGCGGCGGAGTGTCGCGGATACAAGGGCTCCTCGCGCCGCGGCCGCGCGCCGGGCAATCGTTGAGTGTTTAGAGCGGTGAGTGGCGAGATTGGACGGTCGGTCGCGGTTCCCGCGGCCAATCCTACCCCGATACTAGACGAGTGAGCGGCCCGCAACGGCAAGCGGGCCCTGTCTTTTTTGTTTCGATATTATTTCGGGTCAGGCGCTGAAGAGGCTGTACAAGTCATCTTCCTGCGCGAAATGCAGCGTCAGAATCGCGTGCAGGCCGTAGAGCAGGCGGCGCAGATCCCGCAGGTCCTCGGGCGCCGGCCCCGCCGGCGGGAGCTGCTCGACCAGACGCCCGAAGAGCCGGCTCAGTCGGCGGATCTCGTTGTGCGTCTGGATGAGAGGGCCGGTCGGGTTCTCTCCCTTCAGCATTTTCTCGATGAGCGGATAGGCGGTCCGCTGCTCCTCGTTCTCGTGGGGCAGCAGATCCTTCTCGAGCATGTCGCGGACCTGCTCGAGGCGCGAGCGCGCTTCGGCGCCCGGCAGCGCGTCGAGCTGCACGGCGAGAGTGGCGAGCTCGCCGACCCTCGGGCGCAGCGAGCGGTGGCTGGTCGCCAGGCCCTGCGCCAGGCCCCTGACCTCGGGTCTTGCGGCGATGGCGCTCTTGCGACCTCCCAGTGCGCGCAGCGCGTTGAGAATGACGATGATGTCGATGCCTTCCTGCAGGATCGCGCCCGCAATCGGTGTGATATAACCCGCGGCGGCAAACGACATCGCCACCAGGGAAAGGCCCATTCCGGCGATCACGCTCCCGAGCGCGATGCCGCGGGTGCGCTGCGCGATACCGACCGCCTCGGCAACGCCTTCGAACCGGTCCGAGGTCAGGACCACGTCCGCGGCCTCGGATGCCGCCGTCGCGCCCCGTGCGCCCATGGCGATCCCGACATCGGCCAGAGCGAGCGCGGGCGCGTCGTTGATTCCGTCGCCGACCATCGCGGTGACGCCTTCGGCACGCACCTGGCGGATCACGTCGACCTTTTCCTCGGGTGCGCGCTCTGCGAACACCCTGTCGACTCCCAGGACGTCGCCGACGAGCTCCGCCACATCCGGGTGGTCGCCCGTCACCAGATGGATGCGCTCGATGCCGGCGCCTCTCAGCTCGCGCAGCACACGCGCCGTCTCCGGGCGGATCGGATCCTGCAGAAGCAGCGCACCGGAGAGCTTGCCGTCGATGGCGACGAAGACGCCGGAGGAGCCCTCGACGGCCGTGCGCAGCTCCACCGAGCGCAGCGCCGTTGTCTGATCGCACTCGGGCGCGACGAACGGCCTCTGGCCGACCGAGACGCGATGTCCCTCGACCAATCCGGTGATGCCGCTTCCCATCTGCTCGTGCACCTCGGCGGGGAAGACGAGGTCCAGACCGCGGTTTCGAGCCTCTGTCAGGATCGCGGGCGCGAAGGGGTGAACCGAGAGCTGCTCGAGGGAGGCGGCGCAGCGAACGAGCTCGTCCGCGGACACGGTGCCCATCGTCTCGATGGCGATGACTTCCGGGCGGGCGGAGGTGGCCGTGCCGGTCTTGTCGAGCACCAGTACGCGTACTCGCGCCAGCGTCTCGAGCACCGCGCCTCCCTTCATGATGATTCCCCGTCTCGCGGCGCGCGATATGCCGGCGATGATGGCCGCCGGGGCGGCCAGAATCAGCGGGCAGGGGGTGGCGACCACGAGGACGGCGAGCGCCCGCATCGAGCTGCCGGCGAGGATCCAGGCCATCGCCGCCCAGGCGAGCGTCAGCGCGAGGAAGGCCAGCGCATAGCGATCCGCAAGACGGACGAACGGCGCTTTGGACTGCTCGGCGGCGCGCACCAGGCGGATGATTCCGGCGTAGGTGCTCTCGGAGGCGATCGCGGTCACCTTGAGCTCGAAAGGTCCTGCGCAGTTGCTGCCGCCGCTGCGCACCGGCGTACCCAGCTCGAGTCTGACGGGTCTCGATTCCCCGGTGAGCGACGATTCGTCCAGTACCGCGGTGCCCGAGCGGATGATGCCGTCCACCGGAACGACCTCGCCGGGTTTGACCACCAGCACATCGCCGAGACCGATCTCGTTCACCGGGATGTCGATGAACCCGTCGCCCTGGCGCCGGTGCGCGAACCTCGGCGCCCGGCGAAGCAACGCGCTCAGCTCGCGCCGGGCCCGCGCGCTCGCGTACCGCTCGAGAGCCGCACCGCCCGTGAGCATCACCGCGATGACCGCGCCTGCGAGGTATTGGTGCAGCAGCAGCGCACCCGCCATGGCGAGGACCGCGATGACGTCGACGCCGATCTCACCGTGCAGGAGCCTCCACCCGGTGGAGGCCACGGCGGAGATGAGGACGATGCCGGTGGCGGCCACGAGGGCCGCGCGACTCGCCGCGGGTACGTGGAAGGCTCCGGCGAGGACGCCGACCAAGAGGCCGAGCAGCGCGGCCCCCAGGAGTGCGGCCTCGCCGTATGACGCCAGCGATCCGCCGCCGCGCGCGGTGTTCGACGGGATCGTGCCCGGAGGAGGCGGCTCAGGGCGGGGGCCGGCTCTCCCCCCAAATCGTATCAACGGTCTGAACGCGGAGGCTCACCGCGCCTTGGGCGCTCGTCTCGCTGCTTTTCACGCGGCGGCGCCTGTTTTTCACGGCTTTGGCGTTGCGGCGCAGCGGCGCGCCTTCGCGGCGGCGCCTGTCGTTCCCGGCTTTGGCGTTGCGGCGCAGCGGCGCGCCCTCGCGGCGGCGCCTGTCTTTCACGGCTTTGGCGCTGCGGCGCAGCGGCGCGCTCGCGCTGAGGTGCCTGTCGTTCGCGGCCCTGGCGCTGCGGCGCAGCGGCGCGCTCGCGCTGCGGTGCTCGTCTTTCGCGGCTTTGGCGTTGCGGCGGGGCAAAGCGGTTGCCGCGGGCTCGGCTCTCACGGGGTCCCTGCGCGGGCGGCGGATAAGCGCGTGGGCCGGTCCGGCCGGGCATACGCTCCAACCTGTCCAACCGGCGGTCCCGCCTGTCTCGCGGACGATACTGATAGTAGCGATTCTCGAGCGCGCGCTGCCGGGCCCGATCCGGATACCGGCCGCGCGGATACTCCCTCTGGTAGTGCGGCAGCGGTGCGCGCGGCGGCACGGAACGGCGATTCCAGCGGTCCCAACCGGGTCTGCGCCGCTCCCAGCGGGGTCCCCAATGCTCACCCCAGCGGGGGGCGCCGTACCGGTTCCAGCGATAGAAATACACAGGAGGCCGGCGGTAGTAGAGAATCGGGATTCTCAAGATGAAATCCGGAACCATGTCCGGCTCTACCAGGTACCAGGGGCCATCGTACCAGGAGCTCGAGTACCATTGGTCATTCGCGAAGATCCAGTACAGGCCGTCGTAGAAAAAGAGATTCGTGTCGAGATTGGGCGCGTAGTACACCGGGTAGCCGGGCACGGGCACCAGGTGCGGGTACACCGGAATATTGATCCCTATCGAGATACCCGGTACGGCGATTCCCACGCCGAAGCGCACCTGGGCGCCAGCCCTCCCCGGGCTCGCAAGCACACACGCGGCGGCGATCACCGGGCCCGCGTGCCGAATCAGCGTTCGAACTCTCATGAGATTCTCCGATATGCGACGAGAGGCTTCACTGCGTTCGTCGAGAACGGATCCGGATTGGAATGACCTTTTAACGCCCCTGGAGCAGGGTTTCGATCAGGGGAGATACCTACGCGTGTGCCGATCCGCGTTGGCGATGAGCCTGCCCGGTCCGGCCTGGATTCGTTACCGGCATGGCCGAGGGGCAACGGTGAGACAATGCCGGTCGCCTTGGCAATTGCCGGATACAGACTCATCTCCGCGAGCATGGCCGCCGGGAGTGCGGACGAGCGCGGTCCAGTGCTAATATTCCGCTGGAAAGAGAATCGGTAAGACTTTGGAATTAAACAGAAAAATTAGCGTCGCCCCGATGATGGACTGGACCGACCGGCACTGCCGGTACTTCCTGCGTGGGTTCTCGCCGCTGACGCTGCTCTATACGGAAATGATCACCGCGACGGCGATCACCCGTGGAGATGCCCGCAGGCTCCTCGAGTTCGATCCGGAGGAGCACCCCGTGGCGCTGCAGCTCGGCGGCAGCGAGCCGCGCGAGCTCGCGCTGGCGGCGCGGATGGGGGAGGAGGCGGGCTATGACGAGATCAATCTCAACTGCGGGTGTCCGAGCGAGCGTGTGGCGAGCGGCGCTTTCGGTGCCTGTCTCATGCGCGAGCCGGCGCGCGTCGCCGAATGCGTCGCCGCGATGCGCGCGGCGGTGCGCGTGCCTGTCACCGTCAAAATGCGCATCGGCGTCGTCAGCGGCACGCGCGATCGATGGCGCGGCGCGCTGGAGGGATTCGACGAGGCGGACTTCCAAGCCCTGTACGACTTTGTCAGTCGGATTCGCCTGGCGGGCTGCGCGGCGGCCATCGTGCACGCGCGCAAAGCGGTGCTGGGCGGACTGTCCCCCAAGGACAACCGGCAGGTCCCGCCGCTTCGCTATGATGTCGTGAGGCGTTTGAAGGAGGCGTTCACGGACCTGTCCGTGGTCGTCAACGGCGGGTTCCGCGATGCCGCCGGCGTGCTGGGTGCACTGACCTGGTGCGATGGTGTCATGCTGGGGCGGGAGGCCTATCATCGCCCCTCGGTGCTGACCGAGCTGCACAGGGCGCTCGCCCCGTCCGCCTCGGCCTGCCCGGACCGGGTGAGTCTGCTCGAGCGCATGATCCGATACTCCGAGCAGCAGATGTGTAAGGGACATTCGCTGCAGGCCATCACGCGCCACATGCTCGGCCTGTACGCCGGCGAGCCCGGCGCGAAGGAATTTCGCCGGCAGCTCAGCGAGGGCGCGCGCGTTGCGGGGGCGGGACCGGCGCTGATCCGGCGGGCGGCCTCGCTGGCCGGGGTCCCGCGGTTCAGGCAGGTGGCCGGCGGGGGAGCCGGCGCTTGAGGCCCTGTGATTTTCCGCTGGTGGCGCTCGCCAACGCCGCTCGCGTATAATTCGCGATAGACGCATGTCCACGTACGAGACATCCAACAGTCGGGGGACAATGCCGGGCAGCGCGCGCCATGGGTGAGGACATCGAACTCGCCGTATTGTTCGCCGACGTGGTGGGCTCGACCCGCCTGTACGAGCGGATGGGTGACCAGCGTGCGCGCGACATGGTCTCCCTGTGCATCGAGGTGATGCGCAACGCCACCGACCAGCATGCCGGCACGGTGGTCAAGACCATGGGCGATGAGGTCATGGCCACCTTTCCCAGCGCCGACGAGGCGCTGAACGCCGCCGCCCAGATGCAGAAGCGGATCCTGGGCCACTCGCAGCTTCACGCCGACGGCCAGCCGGTGGCCATCCGCATCGGCTGTCATTTCGGGCCGGTGATGGCCGAGAGTCAGGACATATTCGGCGTCACGGTGCACACCGCCAACCGCATGACCAGCCAGGCGAAAGCCGGGCAGGTCATCATCTCCGAGGCCACCGTCGGGCGGCTCTCGCCGCAGTGGCGCAGCGCCTGCCGCCTGATCGACACCGCGCCGATCAAGGGCCAGGGCAACGAGGTGCCGCTCTACGAGGTGCTCTGGCAGGCCGATGACGTGACGAGCATGGTGCGGGCGGTGCCGCTGGCGGCCGATGGCTCGTACGCGCGGCTGAAGGTCTGGTGGCTGGACCGCGAGCTGGTGGTCGACGAGCAGCATTCCATACTCACGATCGGGCGGGCCGATGAGAACGACCTGGTGGTCAAGGGCAGTCTCATTTCCCGGCTGCATGCGCGCATCGAGTTCGCGCGCCACAAGTTCATGCTGGTCGACCACAGCACGAACGGCACCTTCGTGCGCGCCGCGAACGGCGAGGAATCCTTCGTGCGCCGCGACACCTTGCAGCTGAAGGGCAGCGGCACCATCGGCCTCGGACGGCTGCCGGAGACCGACTCGGCGCAGACCGTCCGCTTCGTCTGCGAGTAATAATCAGCCCAGCGCCGCGGCCGTCTTCTCGAGCTCGGCCCACATCTCGGCCGGTATCCGCTCGCCGTACTTGGAAAGATACGCGCGGGCCTCGGCCACCTCCTTGCGCCACAGCTCCGTGTCCACCGACAGCAGCGCGCGCAGCGCCTCGGGGCTGACATCCAGCCCGGCGGTGTCGAGGTCCTTTGGCTGCGGCAGCAGACCGATGCCGCCGTCGACCGCGCGGGCCTTCCCGGCGCACCGATCGAGCATCCAGGCGAGCACCCGCAGATTCTCTCCGAACCCGGGCCAGAGGAACTTGCCCTGCCGATCGCGCCGGAACCAGTTGACGTGGAAGATCCGTGGGGGACGGGCAAGCTTGGCGCCGACCGTCAGCCAATGGCGCCAGTAATCGGCGAAGTTGTAGCCGCAGAATGGCTGCATGGCCATCGGGTCGCGGCGCACCACGCCGACCTGTCCGACCGCCGCCGCCGTGGTCTCGGAAGCGACCGAGGCGCCGACCAGTACGCCGTGCGCCCAGTCGCGCGCCTCGTAGACCAGGGGCGCGACCTCGCGGCGCCGGCCGCCGAAGATGATGGCCGAGATCGGCACGCCGCTCGGGTCGTCCGCGTGCGGCGAGTAGCTGGGATTGTGCCGGGAGGACACCGTGAAGCGCGAGTTGGGGTGGGCGGCGGGTCCCCGGGCGGGATCGAACGGGCGCCCCTGCCAATCGGTCCGCGGCGAGCCCGAGGGCAGGCCTTCCCACCACGGCTGGTTGTCCGCTGTGAGCGCGACATTGGTGAACAACGTGTGGCGCCGGATCATGTCATAGGCGTTGCGGTTGGTCTCGCGGTTCGTCCCGGGCACCACGCCGAAGTAGCCGGCCTCGGGGTTGATGGCCCAGAGCCGGCCGTCGGCGCCGGGGTGCAGCCAGGCGATGTCATCGCCCACCGTGAACACCTTCCAGCCGGGCATCGACTCCGGCGGAATCAGCATGGCGAGGTTGGTCTTGCCGCAGGCCGAGGGGAATGCCGCCGCGACGTAATGCGTCTCCCCCTTGGGGTTTTGCAGCCCGACGATGAGCATGTGCTCGGCGAGCCAGCCCTCCTTGCGCGCCTGCCAGCTCGCGATGCGCAGCGCGTGGCATTTCTTGCCGAGCAGCGCGTTGCCGCCATAGCCGGAGCCGAAACTCTCGATCGAGAGCTCCTCGGGGAAGTGCATGATGAATCGCCGGTTCGGATCGAGCTCGCCGACCGAGTGCAGGCCGCGCACGAACGTGCCCTCGCGGGCGATGCGCTCGAGCGCCGGCCGGCCGGCCCGGGTCATGATCATCATGTTGATCGCGACGTAGGCGCTGTCGGTTATCTCGACGCCGCAGCGCGAGAGCGGCGAGTCGACCGGCCCCATGCAGTAGGGAATCACGTACAGTGTCCGGCCCTTCATGCTGCCACGGAACAGCTCGCGCATTTTCGCGTGTGCCGCCCGCGGCTCCATCCAGTTGTTGTTGGGGCCGGCATCGTCCTTCGAGCTGGTGCAGATGTAGGTCAGGTGCTCGACCCGCGCCACGTCGGCGGGGTCCGATCGGTACAGGTGGCAGTCCGGGAATTGACCGGGATCGAGCCGGGTGAGCTCGCCGTCGCGCACGAGTCGGGCGGTGAATTCCTCGCGCTCGGCGTCGGTGCCCTCGCACCAGTACACGTCGGCGGGCTGCGTCAGGGCGCGGACCGACTCGACCCACTCGGCGACGGGAGGGCTGAGCCGGGCGAGCGCAGTGGGCAGGGGAGTGGCTGTGGCCATGCTCGAGTCCTCTTCAATACGGTGCCGGTGAGGCTCTGGAAGACACCATGCACTTGAGGTTAGCCGGGATGGATCGTAGAGCCGTCCCGAAGGGTCTGGGCAGTATAGCGGTGCCGCCGTGATCCCCTCATAAAGTACGATGAAAGCGGCCCATTTGTCCCATAATCGCGCGGAAACCTTGCGGACTTTTAAGGTGAGTTGACCCGGCGGCACGCGTGCGCCGGGTCCGGCGCGCGCGGAACGACCTCGAAGGGCACAATGTTGGATCTCGATGACATTTTCGCGGAAGACGGGCCCCTCAAGCGGGCGCTGCCCGGATTCAACGTCCGGCCCCAGCAGCGGCACATGGCCGCTCGGGTTGCCGCGGCCATCGGGAGGCGTGAAGCGTTGGTCGTCGAGGCTGGTACCGGTACCGGAAAGACCTTCGCCTACCTGGTGCCGGCGCTGCTCTCGGGCGCGCGCGTGCTCATATCGACCGGGACACGCACGCTCCAGGACCAGCTTTTCGCCAAGGACCTGCCGCTGCTCGGCGGCGCGCTCGGCCGGCCGGCCAAGGTGGCGCTGCTGAAGGGCCGCGGCAACTATCTGTGTCGCTATCGGCTCGAGCACACCGTCCAGACGCAGTCCCTGCCTTTCGAGGCTCCCGCCGCATCGGCCCGCGAGACTGCCGCGGACATGACGATGCGCATCAGCCGTTGGGCGCGCACGACCCGCAGCGGCGATCTGGCGGAAGTGACCGGGCTGGCCGACTCCCATCCCGTGTGGGCGCAGGTGACCTCCACGCGAGACAATTGCCTCGGCACGCGCTGCCCGGAGCTCTCGCGGTGCCACGTCGCGCTGGCCAGACGCGCCGCGCTGGAAGCGGACATCGTGATCGTCAACCACCACCTGCTGCTGGCCGATCTCGCGCTCAAGGAGGACGGTTTCGGCGATCTGCTCGGCGCGGCCGACGCGGTCATCCTCGACGAGGCCCACCAGATCCCGGATCTCGCCACGCAGTTCTTCGGGGCACAGGTGAGCAGCCGGCGCATCGAGACGCTGTTGAGCGACCTGACGGCCGAGCTCTCGGGCAAGGGCGCGCGCCTGGCTCCGGGAGCGCGAGCGCGCGGTGCCGATGAGGCGATGCAGGCGGCGCGGGAGTGCCTCAGGCGCCTGTCGGCGGCCCTCGGGGGCCGCAGCGGACGGATCACCTGGAGCGAGGCCGCCGCGGCGATCGGCGATCCTGTGGACGAGCTCGCCGCGGCGATCGGCGCCATGGCCGAGCGGCTGCGCGAATTCGATGACGAGCACAACTCCCTGGCCGCGCTCGCGGAGCGGGCCGCGGATCTCGCGGCGGGCCTCATGCGCATCGGTGCGACCGGCGAGGACGAGGGGGCGCGCTCGGTGGAGGTCTCCCCGAGGGGATTCGCCCTCAGCCTGATTCCTTTCGACATCGCGCCGCGCTTTCAGGCACTGGTCACGGCGCGTCCCTGCGCCTGGATATTCACGTCCGCCACGCTGTCGATCGGCGAGGACTTCAGCCATTTCACGGCGCGCCTCGGTCTCGCGTGCGACACGTTGAAGATCGACAGCCCGTTCGACTACGCGCGCCAGAGCGTGCTGTATCTGCCCGAGGGGCTGCCGCCGCCGCAGGGCCCGCAGCATCTGGCCGCGCTCATGCGCCTCGCCCGCGAGCTGATCGATGCTGCGCGCGGCGGCGCCTTCGTGTTGTTTACGAGTCACCGCTCGCTGGCCCTGGCGGCCGCCGAGTGGCGCGCCCGGGGCGCGCCCGCGCAATATCCGCTGCTCGTGCAGGGCGAGGCGCCCCGCGAGCGGCTGCTCGAGTCTTTTCGCGGCGATGGCAACGCGGTGTTGTTCGGTACCGCCAGCTTCTGGGAAGGGGTCGATGTCAAGGGCAGCGCGCTGCGTCTGGTCGTCATCGAGAAGCTGCCGTTCGCCTCGCCCGATGACCCGTTGGTGCGGGCTCGGATCGAGCACCTGGATGCCACCGGAGGCAATGCGTTTCGCGACTATCAGCTGCCCGAGGCGGCGTTGGCGCTGAAACAAGGCGTGGGACGGCTCATCCGCAGCGAGGAGGATTTCGGGGCCGTGGCGATCTGCGATCCGCGTCTGACCGGCAAGGGGTACGGCAAGGTGTTTCTCGCGGCGCTGCCGCCCATGGCGCGCACCCGCAGCCTCGATACCACGGCCGAGTTTCTGAGGCGGCACGCGCCGGCGGGGGCGCCGGCGGCGGTGCGCGCGGGGTTGTCCTGATGAGGGTGCTTGCGCTCGACACCGCGACGGAGAATTGCTCGGCGGCGCTGCTGCTCGACACGCGGCTGCTCACGCGCGAGGCGGAGCTCGCGCGCGGCCATGCCGAGCACATCCTGCCCATGATCGATGCGTTGCTCGCCGAGGCGGGGCTCGGGCTCGGACAGCTCACGGCGATCGCTTTCGGCCGCGGCCCGGGATCGTTCACGGGAGTGCGGCTCGCCGCCAGCCTCGCGCAGGGGCTGTCCTTCGGCGCGGGCCTGCCGGTGGTGCCGATCTCGGACCTGCGGGCCCTCGCCCAGCGGGGCTTGGACCTCGATCCGTCCACAGAGCGCGCCCTGGTGTGTGCGGATGCGCGCATGCGGGAGGTGTACTGGGCCTGTTTCGAGCGGCGGGACGGGTTTGCCGAGCCGGTCTCGCCCGAGCGGGTTGGTCCGCCCGAGAGTGTCCGGCCGCCGGCCGGCGCGCGGACGGCGGGTTTCGGCCGGGGATTCACGGCTCATCCGCGGCTTCGCGAGCTGCCGGGGGTCGATGTGAGTCCGCAGGGGGAGCGGCTGTTGCCGCGGGCGGCCGAGATCGCCCGACTGGCGGTCCGGGAGGCGGGCGCCGGCGGGCTGCTCGCGCCCGAGGCGGCCCTGCCGGTGTATCTGCGCGACAAGGTGGCCCGGCCGTCATCGTGCTGACATGTGACGGGCCGCGCCGCGAATTGTCATGATTCTGCAACAATCTTGCCCTGAAATGACCAAGAATGCTGTGCGGAACCAGACCATGTCGGCGAAAGTGATCCTCATCGTGGAAGACGAGCATGCGATCCGCCAGATGATCGCATTCGGCTTGCGACGAGCCGGCTTCGACGTGCGTGAGGCCATGGACAGCCGCGAGGCGCGCCAGTCGCTCGCCGACCAGCGCCCTGACCTGATGCTGGTCGATTGGATGCTGCCCGACATGAGCGGCCTGGAGCTGACACGCATGGTCAAGCGCGACCGCCAGACCCGGGAGCTGCCGATCATCATGCTGACCGCGCGGGCCGAGGAGGGCGACAAGGTGACTGGGCTCGAAAGCGGCGCCGATGACTACGTGACCAAGCCGTTCTCCCCGCGCGAGCTGGTGGCGCGCATCAACGCCGTGCTGCGCCGGTCGGGTACCAGCGGCCTCGATCACATCGTGGAGTTCGATGGGCTGAAGCTCGACCAGCAGGGCCAGCGGATCACGGTCGATGGACAGACCGTCTCGCTCGGGCCCACCGAATACCGCATGCTCGAGTTCTTCATGACCCATCCCGAGCGGGTGTTCAGCCGCGATCAGCTGCTCGACCGCCTCTGGGGTGGCAACGTCTACGTGGAGGAGCGCACCATCGACGTGCACGTGCGGAGGTTGCGCAAGTCGCTCGAGAAATACGGCATGGACCGGCTGGTACAGACGGTGCGCGGCTCCGGATACCGCTTCTCCGCCAAGGCGGAGTGATGCAGCCGCTCGCTCAGCTATGGTGGTTCGCGGCCGCGCGGCTCCTGGCCGCCGTTGCGGTCGGCCTGATCATCGGCGCGCTGGTGCACCTGCCCTGGGCCGGCGTGGCCGGCGCGCTGGCCGCGTATCTGGTCTGGCAGCTGATCCTGCTCGCGCGCGTCGACTGGTGGCTGCACCATCGCAGCGTCGCCGAGCCGCCGGAGACCGGCGGCGTGTGGGGCAGGGTGATCTCGCAGATCGTGCGCCTGCACCGGCGCAAGCGCTTCCACAAGCAGCGCTTCGTGCAGTTGATGCGCCAGTTGCGCCTCTCGACCGCGGCGCTGCCGAACGGCGTGGTCATCATCGACGCCCAACGCGAGATCGTCTGGTTCAACCGCATGGCCGGCAGGCTCCTCGGGCTGCGCCCGGCGGTGGATCTGGGGCTGCGCATCGAGAATCTGCTGCGCGAGCCGCAGTTCACCCGGTACCTCAAGAAGGGCGACTTCTCCAATCCCGTGGTGATCCGTCGCTCGACCCCGCAGCAGAGCTACCTGTCGCTGCACCTGGTGCCCTACGGCGACGGCGAGCAGTTGCTGCTCGCCACCGATGTCTCGCGGCAGATGCGCCTCGAGTCGGTGCGCCGCGATTTCGTCGCCAACGCCTCGCACGAGCTGCGCTCCCCGCTCACGGTCATATCGGGTTATCTGGAGACGCTGAGCCAGGATCCGGCGCTCGATGCGGAGCTTACCGGCCCCGTGGCCGAGATGCGCCGTCAGGCCGAGCGCATGACCGCCATCGTGCACGATCTGCTCGAGCTGTCGCGGCTCGAGGAGACCGACGAGTGGGTGCGCGGCGAGCCGCTCGACATGGCGGCGCTCATGGCTGTCTTGCGCAAGGACGTGCTGGCCCGTCCGGCGCATCCGCGCGAGGTGCGCGTGCGGGTCGATTCCGATGCCGCCCTGCTGGGCAAGGAGTCGGAGATCCACTCGGCGTTCGCCAACCTGGTCGACAATGCCGCCAAGTACACCCCCGCCGAAGGCTCGGTGGAGATGCGATGGTGGGTCGATGCCGACGGCGGACACTTCTCCGTGACCGACACGGGGATCGGCATCCCGCCCGAGCACATCCCCCGGCTCACCGAGCGGTTCTATCGCGTCGATCCGGGCCGCTCCCGGGCCACCGGCGGCTCGGGGCTGGGGCTGGCCATCGTCAAGCACGTGCTGCAGCGCCACGAGGCCGAGCTCGAGATCCGCAGCACCGCGGGCAAGGGCAGCACCTTTGCCTGCCACTTTCCCCCGCAGCGGGTGAGCAGTGCGCACTCGGGCGAGTCGTCGGGCGGGGCGAGCCCGGACATTCCGTCCGGGCCGGGTGGGGCGGCGCCGGAGAACGCGAGCGACACCGTCGCGAGCCGTTAGCGGCCTCCTTAGCTAACATCCCCCACCACCGGAGGTACCCACCGTAGGGAACCGCCGGCCTGGCCCCACACATACCCCGCCCCCTCCAACAAAATGCCGAACGGGTGCC
>OBLK01000108.1_pt1 | contig 30983 bp, 27 predicted proteins | sample 1518871 | NCBI WGS metagenome assembly OBLK01 (sample SAMEA2464837, study PRJEB22497) | soil metagenome | biome: Grassland; feature: Farmland; material: Clay | place: Australia | collected 2013-02-01 | depth 0.8 m
GCGCGGGCGGGCCGCCCCGCGGGCCCCCCCCGCAAAAACCAAAACGGGCGGGGGCGGGGCCCCCCCCGCCGGGGGCGGTGGGGGCCGCGGCCCCCCCCCCACCCCCCCCGCCGATCGCCCCGCCGAACGCCCCGCCGAACGCGCCGCCGACCACACCCCCGAATACACACAGCCTGCCGAGGTCGACCCGCGGCAGATGGCCAGGCGCGCGGCGTCGTTCGGCGCCGCCGCCGCCGACTACGCCGAGCACCGCCCCGGCTACCCGGACGCCGCGATCGAGTGGGTGCTGGAGCCGGTGCACAGCCGGCGGACGATCCGTGCGCTCGACCTCGGCGCCGGCACCGGGCGGCTGACCGAGGCGTTGCAGCGGGCCGAGGTCGACGTCATCGCGGTCGAACCCGACCCGCAGATGCGCGCCCAGATGCTGCGCCGGGTGTTCGGGGTCGCCGTGCTCGCCGGCAGCGGCGAGGACATCCCGCTGCCAGACGCCAGGGTGGACGTCGTGGTCGTCGGGCAGGCCCTGCACTGGTTCGACCAGCAGCGGGCGCTGCCCGAGATCGCCAGGGTGCTCAACCCGGGCGGGGTGTTCGCGGCGCTGTGGAACATCGACGACAGCACCGTCGAATGGGCTGCGGAGTTCGCCAGGCTCAGCGGGTTCCCGCCCGACGAGGACGCCGACCAGCGGCCGCCGATCGAGGAGCACGAGGCGTTCGGACCGGTCGAGTGGCGCAACTTCGACAACCCGCTGCGGCGCACGATCGACTCCATGGTGGCGATGGCCGGGACCTATTCGGCGCAGCTCGTACTGGAGCCGGCCGAACGTGCCGAACGGCTGCGCCGGCTGCGCGAGTTCCTGCGATCGCGGCCGGAGACTGCCAGCGGTGAGTTCGACGTGCCGAAGGTCACCGCGGTGGCCCGGGCCGTCAAGCGGTGACGGCGCCTCAGCGCTTGATGTTGCGCTCGTAGACCAGCCGCAGACCCAGCAGCGTCAGGTCGGGGGCGTGGTGGGCGATGGTGGCGGCCTCGGAGACCACCAGCGGGGCGAGCCCGCCGGTGGCGATGACGTTGACCGGCTCTCCTGAGTCGCCGACCAGCTCGTCCAGGATCCGCCGGACCAGGCCGTCCACCTGCCCGGCGAAGCCGTACAGGATGCCGGCCTGCAGGCACTCGACGGTGTTCTTGCCGATCACCGACCGCGGTCGCACCAGCTCGACCTTGCGCAGTGCGGCGGCTCTCGCGGCGAGCGCGTCGACCGAGATCTCGATTCCCGGCGCGAATGCCCCGCCGAGGAACTCACCGCGCCCGGAGACCACGTCGACGTTTGTGGTCGTGCCGAAATCCACGACTATGCACGCCGTGTGGAACAGGTGGTAGGCGGCCAGCGTGTTCACCACGCGGTCGGCACCGACCTCCTTCGGGTTGTCGACCAGCAACGGCACGCCGGTCCGCACGCCCTGCTCGACGACGACGCACGGCAGGTCCGGCCAGTACCGCCCGAGCATCACCCGCAGCTCGCGCAACACCGCCGGCACGGTCGACAGCGCCGAGATGCCGGTGACGTCGCCGGCGTACCGGCCGAGCAGGCCGCGGATCACCAGGGCCAGCTCGTCAGCGGTCATCCTGGCGTCGGTGCGCATCCGCCAGTCCCGGAACAGCTTGGCCTCCACGTCGGGGACCCCGACGCCGTCGTAGAGGCCGAGGACGGTGTTGGTGTTGCCGACGTCGATCGCGAGCAGCACGGCGGCGGTCCTACAGCAGGCCGGACGGGCCGGGCTGGCTGGTGTCCGCCCCGATCAGCTCGTCGAGCCTGGCGGCGTCAACCGTCTCGGCGGTCTCGGCCAGCTCGGCCGGCTCCTCCGGCTCGTCCTCGGCTGGCCATTCGGGCGGCGCCACCGCCGCGCCGCTCACCAGGCCGGAGCCGGCCGGCGCCCGGCCGGGGTCGTCGCCGAGCTCCACCGGGCGGTTCCCGCCGTCGACGAACACCACCTTGGGGCGGTACGAGCGCGCCTGCGACTGCTCCATGATCGCGTAGGAGATCACGATGACCAGGTCGCCCGGCGAGACCAGGTGCGCGGCGGCGCCGTTGATCCCGAGCACGCCGCTGCCTCGCTCACCAGGGATGACGTAGGTATCCAGCCGCGCGCCGTTGGTGACGTCGACGACCGACACCTGCTCGCCCGCCAGCACGTCGGCGGCCTCCATGAGGTCCTCGTCGACGGTCAGCGAGCCGACGTAGTGCAGATCCGCGTGGGTCACGGTGGCCCGGTGGATCTTCGACTTCAGCATCGTGCGGTACATCCGGCCCCTCTCTCACCCTGCCCGGCCGAGCAGCACGGGCACATTGTCGATCAGGCGCGTGGACCCGACGCAGGCGGCCGCGAGCAACCTCGCCTCGTCGGACTCGGGCGCTGCGGTCAGGTCCGGCTCGCGCAGCTCCAGATAGTCGACGGCGAGCCTGGGCTCGCCCGCCAGCACCGCCCGGCCGGCCGCCAGCGCCGCGGCGGCACCCTCGTGCGCGGCGTGCGCCGCGGCGACCAGCGCGGACGGCAGTGCCAGCGCCGCTTGACGCTGGTCGGCGCTGAGGTACCGGTTGCGCGACGAGAGCGCGAGGCCGTCCCGGTCCCGGACGATGGGCACCCCGACCACCTTCAGGTCCAGGTTCAGCTCCCGCACCATGCGGCGGATCAGCACCAGCTGCTGGTAGTCCTTCTCGCCGAAGAACGCCAGGTCGGGCAGGGCGATGTTGAACAGCTTGAGCACGACGGTCAGGACGCCGTCGAAGTGCCCGGGCCGGGCGGCACCCTCGAGCTCGTCACCCAGCCGCCCGGCGTGCACTGCCAGGTCCGCGCCGGGCTCGTACATCTGCGACGGGGTCGGCGCGAACACCAGCTCGACGCCCTCGGCCCGGCACACGTCGAGGTCCGCCTCGAACGTCCTCGGGTACCGGTCCAGGTCCTCACCCGGCCCGAACTGCAGCGGGTTGACGAAGATCGATACGACGGTGACCGTGTTCGGCACCCGGCGGGCCCGCCTGATCAGCTCGCGGTGGCCCTCGTGCAGCGCGCCCATGGTCGGCACCAGCGTGATCCGCCGGCCGGTCGCGCGCAGCGCCCTGGTGACCGCGCGCAGCTCGTCCGGTCCACTGTGGACGGTCAGCTGCCCGGGGGCGAAGCTGCTGGTCCTGGTCACCGGTCGGCCCCGTTCTCGAGCGCCTCGAACAGTGCCGCGGCCACGACAGCGTCGATCAGGCCGGCGGCGGCGGCCCGGTGAGCGGCCCGCTCGGCGAGCGCCCGGTAGGCGTCGGCGAGCTCCGGCCTCCGCTCGGCGAGCACCCGAAGGTGAGCCCGCACGGTGTCGACGTCGCCGCGGGCCACCGGACCGGTGAGCGCGCGGTCCCCGTGGCGAAGCGAGTTGTCAAGCGCGGCCGACAGCAGCGGGCCGAGCATCCGCTCGGCGGGCCCGATTCCGGCGGCCCGCAAGGCGTCGGCGGCGTCGGCGACCAGCACCGCCAGGTGGTTGGCGCCGTGTGCGAGCGCGGCGTGGTAGAGCGGCCTGGCGGCATCGGAGACCCGAACCGGCTCGGCACCCATCTCGACCACGAGCGCCTCGCCGACGCTCCAGCCCGGCTCGTCGGCCGCGGTCACTCCGAAGCTGCAGGCGGCGAGCCTGGCGACGTCTTCCGTGCGGCCGGTGAACGTCATCACCGGGTGCAGCGCGAGCGGCAGGACGCCCAGCCGCGCGGCCGGCTCCAGCACGCCGATTCCGTGCGCCCCGCACGTGTGCGCCACGATCTGGCCCGCCCGGAACACGCCGGCCGCTGACAGGCCTCGGACCAGCCCAGGCAGCACGTCGTCCGGCACCGCGAGCAGCACCAGGTCGGCGAGCCGCACGACCTCGTCCGGCGGCTGCAGCGGAACGCCCGGCAGCAGCTCCTCGGCGCGGCGCACCGACGCCGCCGACACCCCTGAGGTGGCCGCCACGACGTGCCCGGCCTGGGCGAGCGCGGCTCCGAGCACGGCGCCGACCCGGCCCGCCGACACCACGCCGACCGCGAGCCTGGCCGGCCGTCCGGCCGCGGGCAGCTCGTCCGGGGTGGCCATAGCGGGACGGATCCTCCTCGACGCGATCAGGCAGCCGGGAGCGTATCCGTCGGGCGGGCCGGCGTCGAAAGTGAGGTGAGCAGGTTCACCCGAGCCGATAGCATCGCTGCATGACTTGATCCAGTTCCCGCTCCGACGTCCGCGGCATCGCCGTGCGGTTGTGCGCCTACAGCGCGCTGACCGACCTGGTGCCGCTGTACCCGCTGTACGCGCTGCTGTTCGCCGACAGCGGGTTGACCGGCGGCCAGATCGCCTCGCTGTTCGTGATCTGGTCGGCCTCGTCGATCCTGTTCGAGATCCCCACCGGTGCGCTCGCCGACGTCGTCTCGCGCCGCCTGCTGCTGTTCGCCGGCGCGCTGCTGATCGCGATCGGCTTCGGCTTGTGGGTGCTCGCGCCCGGCTACTGGGTGTTCGCCGCCGGCTTCCTACTGTGGTCGGCGGGTAGCGCACTGGAGACCGGCACGATCGAGGCGCTCGTGTACGACGAGCTGGCCGCGGTCGGCGCGGAGGACAGTTACCAGCGGCTTTCGTCCTGGGCCGAGACGTCGTCGATCGCTGCCATGATCGCCGGCACGGTGGTCGCCGGCCCGCTGTTCGCCTTTGGCGGCTACCCTGCCGCCGGCGTGGCGAGCGTGCTGACCGCGGTCGCCTCCGGCGTCGTGGCGCTCACGTTCCCCCGGCAGCCGAGGGTCGCCAGCGCAGACGGTTTCAGCCTGCGGTCGTGGTTCGCCATGCTCCGCGCCGGCGTGGCCGAGGCGGCCGGCCACCGCCGGGTGCGCCGGCTGGTGCTGATCGCGGCGCTGGTGCCGGGCTTCGGCGCCCTCGACGAGTTCTTCCCGCTGCTGGCCGCCGACACCGGCGCGGCCACGTCGCTGGTGCCGCTGCTGGTCGTGGTGATCACGATCGGGCAGCTCGCCGGCGGCGCCTCGGCGGGCTGGTCGTTGCGCGGCCGCACGGTCGGGCTGGCGACCGCGGCCGGCGGCCTGGCGATCGTGGCCGGCGCGCTGTCCGGTTCGCCGTGGGGGCTGGTCCTGGTGGCGGCCGGCTACGGCGCGTGGCAGCACGCCGTGGTCGTCGCCGACGCCAGACTGCAGGCGGCCGTCAGCGGACCGGCACGCGCCACGGTGACCTCGGTGGCCGGGTTCGGCGCCGAGCTCGCGGCCATCGCGCTGTACGTGCCGTGGGGGCTGATGGCCGGGCCGCTCGGCGACGGGCCGGCCGTGGCGCTCACCGCCGCTCCGCTCGTGCTGATCGGGTTGGTGGCGGCGCGCTGGCTCGGCGACCCGAGCTCGACCGGCACTGCCACCGGCACCAGCACTGGGACTTCTCAGCCGTAGGTGTCCAGCCGGCCGCACATGCCCAGCCGGCCGTTCACGATCGGCTGCGGCTGGCCGTGCACGGCGGCCGCCATGAGGTGGCTGACGTCGCCGCCCTCGAGCGCGGCGAGCTGCTCCCCGGTCTCGAACGCCGCCTGCAGCGGGCCGCCCATCCAGCGGTCCCGCCAGCCGGCCAGCTGCGAACGTTTGAGGCCGACGGCTGCGGCGTAGAACCGCGCCATGGCGGCCCGGCCCTCGGACTCGACCGCGACCCGGAGCCGGCGGAAACCCTCGATGGCCAGGTCCCGCCGACGGTAGGCGGCCGATGCGTCGGTACCCGGCCGGCCGCGGCCGGGCAACGTGGCCGCGGCGGCGTAGCGCCTCGGGTCGGCGAGCACCTCCGGCGGGAACGTCAGCACCGCGTCGCCGGCGTCCGGGGTCCCGCGGTTCTGCATGATCACCACGAGGTCCAGGCCGCCGCAGTTCACCAGCCGGTGCACGGCGCCAGGGGTGAACCACAGCACGGTGCCGGGGCGCAGCTCGTACTCGGCGTACCCGGTCATCGACAGCGTCTGCACCTTCCCCACGCCGCCGACCACGACGAACGCCTCGGTGCAGCACAGATGGACATGCGGGCTGCCGCCGGCCAGGCCATCCGGTGCGAGCGTGTCGTAGACGCACAACCGCGACACACCGACGTCCCCGGGCAGCGGTACCTTCATCGGGGCACCTTCATCGCCGTCGATTCCCTCGCCAGCCCCATCTCGAGCTCCGCGCCGAGCCAGGAAAGGGCTTTCTTCGACTAGCCTGACGCTAACTCGCTGACCCGTTCAAGGTCAATACGAACGGTGACCAGGGGAGGACGGTTGGCAACCCTCGCCGAGGTCGCGCGGCGCGCCGGGGTATCGGCCGCCACAGCCTCCAGGGTGATCAACGGCCACCCCAAACCGGTGGCCGACGAGCTGCGCGCCAGGGTGCTGCGGGCGGTCGAGGAACTGCACTACGTACCGAACGCGCACGCGCGGCTGCTCGCCAAGTCCGAGCGGATCGCCGTCGGCGTGATCGTGCACGACGTCTCGGACCCGTACTTCGCCGAGATCACCAACGGCCTGCAGCGGGTCGCGGCCGGCTGCGGCCGGTTGTTGATCATCTGCAGCAGCCACTGCGACCCCGACCGCGAGCTGGCCTACGTCGACCTGCTGCGCGCCCAGCAGGTCGCCGCGATCGTGCTGGCCGGCTCCGGCTACCACGACGCGGCGTTCACCAGGGAGCTCGGCGCCAAGCTCCGCGCGTACGAGGAGGCCGGCGGTCGGGTGGCCGTGATCGGCCGGCACCAGCACGACTGCGACTCGGTGCAGCCGGACAACGAGCTCGGCGGCTACCTGGCCGGAGCGGAGCTGCTGCGGCTCGGCCACCGGCGGATCGGGGTGATCGCCGGCCCGAAGGTGCTCACGACCACGACCGACCGGCTCGCCGGGTTCCGCCGCGCCACCCGCGAGGCCGGCGCCGCGCTGCCGACCAAGCAGCTGGCCTACACCGGGTTCGACCGTGACGGCGGCGCCACCGCGGCCGCCGCGCTCCTGTCCGCGACGCCGTCGCTGACCGCCATGCTCGCCCTCAACGACGCCATGGCGGTCGGGGCGCTGGCCACCGCGCGGTCGCTCGGCTTCGCGGTGCCGGGGCGGCTGTCCATCGTGGGGTTCGACGACATGCCGATCGCCCGCGACGTCCAGCCGCCGCTGACCACGGTCCGGCTGGACATGGCCGAACTCGGGGCGAAGGCGATGGAGCTGGCGCTCGGGCCGCCGGCCGATGCGCCACGCGTCGAACGCCTGCCTGCCGAGCTGGTCCGCCGGGCCAGCACCGGCCACGCACCCCCCGCCCGCCGCCGCTGAGCCGTCCGGCCACGGTGCCGCTCCACGACCGCCAGGACTTGGCCGGAGCGCCCTCTACGGCCACCAGGACGGGGGTCCTGACGGGGGTCCGGGCGGCCGTGGTGGTTGCCAGCCGGGTGGCGGGACCGCGGACGGGAGCTGCCAGGCCGGGGGCGGGCCGGCGGAATGCCAGCCCGGCGGCGGCCCGGACGTCGGCGGCGGCTGCCAGCCGGGAGGCGGCGAGTTCAGCCACGCGGCCACCAGCGCGTCGGGCATGGCGACGGCCCTGGCCCTGGCTGCCACCAGCCCGGTGAGCAACTCGTGCTGCCACTGGTAGCCGATCTGGCCGACCGTGCCGCGGGCCATCCTGGCCTGCAGGAACGCCAGCTCGGTGACCAGCGCCTGGTACTGCGCGACGGCGCGCGCGGCGTCGCGCCCGGAGTGCCGGCGCACCGCCCGACGCCAGCCACGGCGACCTGCCAGGCTCGCTAGCAGGCTCACCTCGCTCGGCGCGATCCAGCCGCCGGCGGCGAGCCCTGGCAGTGCCGCCGCCACCACCCGCTGCTCGCGCCGCCGCTGCCAGACGATCAGCACGATCATGCCGATGAACAGCGGCACCATGATCAGCCCATAGACGGCAAGGAAGACGACTCCCCCGCCGAGGCTCGCCGACCCGTTCCACAGGCCGTGCAGCACGACAGCGCCGAGGTACCCGCCGATCGGGGCGAGCACCTTCGTGGCCGGGTTTCGGCTGACCACGGCCACCCCGATACCGATCCCGGTCATAGCCGTGAACAGCGGATGCGCGAACGGCGCGAGCAGGCCGCGCAGTACGAACACGATCAGCACACCGCCCTCCTCGCTGGCCAGGCCGCCGGCGTCGAAGGCACGTCCGAAGTACAGGATGTTCTCGGTGAACGCGAAGCCGGCCGCGGTCATCCCCGCGTAGACGATGCCGTCGATCACCCCGTCGAACTCGCGGCGCCGCCACCACAGCAGGCCGAACAGGAACGCGCCCTTCATCGCCTCCTCGACCAGCGGCGCGGAGATGGTCGCAGACACCAGGTCGCCGCCGCCCTCGCCGAGCACCGCCTCGCCGGCGACGCGGGCGGTCGAGTTGATCAACAGCGACGACAGCGTGGCCACGCACGCACCCCAGGCGAACGCGGTCAGCAGCAAGCTCGGCGGCTCCGGCTCCCACCGGTCGACCCACAGGAACGCCCCCACCACGATCGCAACCGGCAGCAGCGCCGCCAGCGCCCCGACCAGCACCGCGGCCGCGCCGACCTCGACCGTGACGAACCAGAAGACCAGCAACCCGCAGATCCCGATGCCAACCACGCCGAGCACCGGCAACAGCACGCCGCGCCGCTGCCGCTGGGCGGTCGGCTGGTATCGGAGCGAGGGCGGCGGGTACGCAGAACTCACGTCGCCGGAGCCTACGGGCGAACCCGGACGGGGAGCACCGGGTTGCGCCGGGTCAGGCCTCCCGGCGGTGCCGGCGCCGCGGCTCCGCCTGGTCGCCGAGCGACGCGATCAGGTCGTCGACCGAGCGGGCCGCACCCTGCGTGCCGGTGCTGTCGGGCGCCCGGCGGCGGCCGCCGCTGACGTCTTCGGACTGCTGCACCTCAGGCAGGTAGCGCCGGCCACCGCTGATGTCGGAGACGATGTACGAGCCGGTGTCGTCGAGGGGGTTGCGCCGCGAGCTGCCCGCCGGGTCCGCGGTCCCGGCCCGCCGGCTCGCCTGGTTAGCCGAGACCCACGAGTCGAAGCTCTCCACGGCTGACGCCCGGCGGCCCGGTTCCCGGCCCGCCCACTGCGCGGCCAGCAACGGGTCGACGCCGAGCGGGTCGGACGGCGGTCCGGCGTGACGGTCGGTTGTGCGGCCGGCCGCCTCCGGCGGGATGCGGTGCGGCCCGGTCCGGTGCTCCCGCTGCTGGGCCGCGGGGCGCTCCTCGTAGTCGTGCTGTGCGGGCTGATCGTTGCGGAGCGGCCGCAAGCCGCGGGTCCAGGTGTCGGACGGCCCCAAATCCTGGTGGGTCCGCTCCGGCCGGGGTAGCCCGCCGGCCTGCCAGCTGACGGTCTGCTCCCCCCACGCGCGCTGCCGGTCCTGCCGACCCGGCTCGGGCCCGACCTGCTGGGGCGGCTCGTGCCGGACCTGTTCCTGCCGGACCTGTTCCTGCCGGACCTGTTCCTGCCGGACCTGTTCCTGCCGGACCGGTTCGCGGCGGACCGGCTCTTGCCGGACCGAATCGCGGCGGATCGGGTCGCGGCGGGCTGGCTCTTGCCGGACTGGATCGGGCCGAACAGGGTCGGGCCGGGCAGGGTCGGGCCCGACAGGGTCGGGTCGGGCAGGCTCGTGCTGGGCCGGGCCTGGCCGCGCGGGGCCCCGGCGGGCCGGAACACGGGGCCACGGCTCGGGGCGGACCGGATCTGGGGCGGCGCCCCGCCCTGGCGGCTCGGCACGCGATTCGCGCCGCGACGTGTCCGGGCGGCGGGCAGTTGGCTTTGGGCGGTAGGCAGGGAGTATGTCGGTGCGATCCCCGCCGTTTGCCTGGTAGCCGCGGCCGGCGGCCGGATCCGGGCGCGCCCACCGGCCGGTGTCCGTGGGTTCGATGCGTGCGGACAGGACCTCGGCCTCAGCCGCGAATGCGCGGCCGAGGTCCGGCGTCCACTCCGACGTGTGCTCGGTATCGGTGACGCTGTCGCGACCGCGCGGCAGAGCCGGCTGTGCCGACCTCGCGGCCCTCGACTGGTCCGACAGCGACCGCAACCGGGTGGACTCCGCGCGCAGCGCGACCCGCTCGACGAGCACCTCGCCGCCAAGCAGCGCTTCCAGGTTCTGCCGCATCGTCCGCATCTCGGTGCGCAGCCCGTCCAGCTCCCCGCGGGCCTCGTTACGCACTTCGTGCTCGATCCGCCGCCTGGTGACGGTCTCGACCTCGAGCTCGTACTCGCGCCTGGCCGCGACCTCGCGCTCGAGCTCCAGCTCGTACACCCGCCGCAGCTCGTCGGAGCGGTCGGTCTGGCCGAGCAGCTCCCGGCGGCAGCGTGCCAAGGCGAACGCACCGACCATGGCGGACCACAGCGCGGCGACCACGCCGAGCCGCAGCCAGCGCGAGTCGTCGGTGATCACTAGCAGACCCGCGGCGAGCAGGCCGAGGACGGCGGCCACGACCAGCGAGACCCGACCAACCGTCACCGCGGGCTGGCGTCTGGGCGCGCGGCCACGGTATAGGTGATCGGGAGCGTTCACGGGCTCCTACGGTACCGGCCCGAAGTCGATCACGCGGCCCGCCGTCCGGCCCAGTCCTGGGCGAGTTCGCTCACGTGCTGCCGGCGGCCCGGTCCTCGTCGCGCGAGTCCTCGTCGTCAGGTGTCCGGCAGCAGTACTCCAGCCAGAGCCCGGCCGCCGCAAGGGCCACTGCGCAGAGCAGGCCGACGAACGCGGTCACCGTGTCCGAGCCGGCCGCTACGAAGTCGTCGCGCCGTGGCACGACGTACGCAAGCACCCCGAACCAGCCACCGCTCATCAGGGCCCCGAGCAGCGACGACGCCTTCGCCAGTGCCACCGCCCTTACCGCCGTGAGCGGCTGTACGGTGTGCGGGGCCTCCCGGATACGGATGCGCAGCGAATACCCGAACGCGGCCTCGCCGATGGCCAGCAGCGCCAGGCTCACCCCGGCCAGCGTCGGCAGCGGTGGCAGGTCGTCGTAGAGCAGCCGGACCAGCACGTACACCACCGCCGCGGCCAACCCGGCGGCGATCAGCAGGTCGCGGATCCTGGTCGGCCTCACGCGGGCACCCCGAGCTCGAGGTCGTCGCGGCGGCGCACCCCGGCCCGCTCGGCGTCGGGCAGCGCGGCAACGAGGTCCCCGACCGGACCGCGGCCGGCGAGGTCGGCGCTCGGGTCGGCGTCCAGCCAGGGCACCAGCACGAACGCCCGCTCGTGTGCCCTCGGGTGCGGCAGCCGCAGCTCCGGGTCGTCGAGCGGCTCGCCGTCGACGTCGACGATGTCCACATCGAGCGTGCGCGGGCCCCAGCGGCGATCGCGTACCCGCCCGGCCTCGCGCTCGCACCGCTGCCCGAGGCGTAGCCAGCCGATCGGGCTCAGCTGGGCCTCGGCCAGGACGATCGCGTTGAGGTAGTCAGGCTGCTCGGTCACACCCCACGGCGCGGTCTGGTAGACCGGCGACACCGCGAGCACGGTCGCCCCGGCGCCTTGGAGCCCGTCGAGCACCGAACGCAGGTGCGCCAGCCGGTCGCCGAGGTTGGACCCGATCGACAGCACGGCCCGGCTCACCGCGATCGCTCCGCCGGGTCCGCCAGCACCGCCCGCCCAGCCGGTTCGACCGGTCCGCGGGCCGGCGTGCTGAGCGCCCGCCGCGAGCGCCGCGCGGTCACGGCGACGTCGGCGAACGGCAGGCCGATCGGCGCCGCCGGCTTGTGGATGGTCACCTCGACGGCGTGCACCCGCTCGTCGGTCATCACGTCCTCGGCGACGGTGGCGGCCACCCTCTCGATGAGGTTGCACGGCTCGCCACCGACGATCGCGGCAGCGCGGTGCGCCAGCGCGCCGTAGTCAACAGTTTCGGCGACGTCGTCGGTGTCGGCTGCTTTGTCGGTGTCCACCCATACCGTGACGTCTATGAGGAAGTCCTGCCCGTCCCGACGCTCGTGCTCGAACACGCCGTGCCGGCCGCGAACGCGAAGCCCGGTGAGCGTGATCCGGTCGGTCATCCGCCCGCCTCCCAGGCGCGCACCACGGCGATAGCGTCGAGTGAGGCGCCGACGTCGTGCACCCGTACCCCCCACACCCCGGCGGCCGCGGCGAGCGCGGTCACGGTGGCCGTCGCCACCTCGCGGCAGTCGGCTGGTCTCGGTTCGCCCTGCTCGTCGGCGAGCAACGCCCCGAGGAAGCGCTTGCGGGAGGCGCCGATCAACAGCGGGAAGCCGAGTTCTAGCAGCTCAGGCAGCCGGTTGAGCAGCGTCCAGTTGTGGGCGGCGGACTTGGCGAACCCGAGCCCAGGGTCGAGCACGAGCGCCGCCGGGTCCACGCCGGCCGCGATCGCGGCGTCGACCCTGGCCATGAGTTCGGACCTGACGTCGGCCACGACGTCGCCGTAGTCGGCCAGCCGGTCCATCTGCGAGCTCGGGCCGCGCCAGTGCATGAGGACCATCGGCAACCCGGCCTCGGCGACCACCCTGGTCATCTGGTCGTCGGCCATGCCGCCGGAGACGTCGTTGACCAGGCACACGCCGGCGTCGATCGCGGCCGCGGCGACCTCGGACCTGGTGGTGTCGATGCTGGTCGGCACCCCGGCGGCGGCCAGCTCCTTGATAACCGGCAGCACCCGGGAGGCCTCCTGCACGGCGTCGACCCGCTCTGCGCCCGGCCGGGTCGACTCACCACCGATGTCGATCAGGTCGGCGCCGCGCCGGTGCATGGCCAGGCCGTGCGCGACGGCGTCGCCTGGGTCGAGGTATCGGCCGCCGTCGGAGAACGAGTCCGGCGTCACATTGACCACGCCCATCACCACACATCGCCCGGGACTGGGCAGCTCACGGTGTGGCGTGGTCACGTCCTGCTCACCGTCCCCGGATCAGGTCGAGGGCCTCGGAGCGCGATGTCGCCGACGACTCGAACAGGCCACGAACCGAAGACGTCGTCGTGGTGGTGCCGGGCTTGCGAACGCCCCGCACGCCCATGCACAGGTGCTCGGCCTCGATGACGACGATCACCCCGCGCGGGTCGAGCTTGCGGACGATGGCGTCGGCGATCTGCGAGGTGAGCCGCTCCTGCACCTGCGGCCGGCGGGCGAACAGGTCGACGAGCCTGGCGATCTTGGACAGCCCGGTGACCCGGCCGTGCTCGTCGGGGATGTAGCCGACGTGGGCGACGCCATGGAACGGCAGCAGGTGGTGCTCACAGGTGCTGTAGAGCGGGATGTCCTTGATCAGCACGAGCTCCTCGTGCGCCTCGGCGAACGTCTTGTCCAGCACCCGCTCGGGGTCGGTGTAGAGGCCCGCGAACAGCTCGCGGAACGACCGGGCCACCCTGGCCGGCGTGTCGCGCAGGCCCTCGCGGCTCGGGTCCTCGCCACAGGCCAGCAGCAGCTCGCGGACCGCGGCCTCGGCCCTGGCCTGGTCGAACACCGGCAACTCCTCCAGCGCCGAGAAGGCCCTGCGGCCTCCGTTGACCTGCTCGTCTCGCTTGCGCGCGAGGTCGACACTGGAGCCGAACATACTGCGCACGATCCACCTCCTGGTCTCTGAAGCACATATCTCTCACTTCAGAGAACACGAGCAAGCCTGAGCGCTGGTCGAGCTTCCACGCGGTCGCCGCGGGTCAGTCCCTCGTGCCGCGGGTAGGTGCCTCCCACGGCCGGGCCGCGCCGTCCGAACCGGTTGAACCGGCCGAACCAGCCGAACCAGCACTGCCGTCCGAGCTGCTCGCCGGCCTGCCGGCCGATCCGCCGTCCACCGGCCCACGGGCCGACCCGTCAGCCGACCGCTCCGGTGTCACCTCGGCCGGCCGCTCCGCGGGCGGGGCGTCGATCGGGCGCTCGGACTGGTACGGCTGACCGGCCGGTGAGGTCGCGGGGCGCCAGTCGGGCGGAGCACCGTAGTGCGGCGGGCCGGCGTTCTGGCGGCCGGGCTGCGGCTGGTACGGCACCGGGAACGGGGCGGTGGCCGGATAGCCGGGCGGCTGGATCGGCGGGCCGGACGGCGGGGGCCACTGGGCGCCGGGCTGCCTGCCGGGCGGGCCGTCTTGCGGGCGGCTGTGCGCCGCGCCGCGCTGATGGCCGGGCTGGTGGCCGTGCGGCACCGGCGTCTGACCAGGCAGGCCAGATCCGGGTGGGTTGTAAGGCGGCGGGACCGGCTGCGGGCCGGCGCCGTTCGGCCCTGGGCCGCCGACCGCGCCGGGAGCGTTGGCGAGGCCGGTACCGCGCACCGACCCGACCGGGGTCGGCTCGTCCTCCATGGCCGGGGGCCACGGCTCGCCGCGCTCCTTGGCCAGCTCGCCCGGGGTCTTGATCGGTGGCTTGTCCGACGGCGTGCGCCCGCCGAAGTCGTTGAACGCGGTGATCCGCGGCCGCTTGGTGACCTTGACCAGGACCCGCTCGAGGTCCTTGCGCTGCAGGGTCTCCTTCTCCACCAGCTCGGCGACCATCGCGTCGAGCACCTCGCGGTACTGGCTCAGGATCTCCCAGGCCTCGGTGTGCGCGGCCTCGACGAGCGCGCGCACCTCCTCGTCGATCTCGCGGGCGACCTCGAGCGAGTAGTCCGGCGCGTGGCCCATGGTGCGGCCGAGGAACGGGTCGCCGTGGTCCTGGCCGTACTTGACCGCGCCGAGCCGGGCGCTCATGCCGTACTCGGTCACCATCGCCTTGGCGATCTTGGTGGCCTGCTGGATGTCGGACACGGCACCGGTCGTCGGCTCGTGGAAGACGAGCTCCTCCGCGGCCCGCCCGCCGAGGGCGAAGACCAGCCTGGCGATCATCTCGGAGCGGGTCATCAGCTCCTTGTCGTCCTCGGGGACGACGAGCGCGTGCCCGCCGGTGCGCCCGCGAGGAAGGATCGTCACCTTGTAGACCGGCTCGAGGTCGGGCATCGCCCACGCGGCGAGCGCGTGCCCGCCCTCGTGGTAGGCGGTGATCTTCTTCTCCTGCTCGGAGATGATGCGGCTCTTGCGCCGCGGCCCGCCGATCACCCGGTCGACAGCCTCTTCGAGGGCCGCGGCAGTGATCACGTGCCCGTTCAGCCGCGCGGTGAGCAGCGCGGCCTCGTTGATCACGTTGGCGAGGTCGGCGCCGGAGAAGCCGACGGTGCGCTTGGCCAGCGACTCCAGGTCGGCGTCCGGGCCGAGCGGCTTGCCCTTGGAGTGCACCCGAAGGATCGCGAGGCGGCCGCGCAGGTCAGGTGCGGCGACCGGGATCTGGCGGTCGAACCGGCCCGGCCGCAGCAGCGCCGGGTCGAGGATGTCGGGCCGGTTGGTGGCCGCGATCAGGATGATGCCGCCGCGCGGGTCGAAGCCGTCCATCTCGACGAGCAGCTGGTTGAGCGTCTGCTCGCGCTCGTCGTGCCCGCCACCGAGGCCGGCACCGCGCTGGCGGCCGACCGCATCGATCTCGTCGACGAAGATGATGCACGGGGCGTTCTGCTTGGCCTGCTCGAACAGATCACGCACCCGGGAGGCGCCGACGCCGACGAACATCTCGACGAAGTCCGAGCCGGAGATCGAGTAGAACGGCACGCCGGCCTCGCCGGCGACGGCCCTGGCCAGCAGCGTCTTGCCGGTGCCGGGCGGGCCGAACAGCAGCACGCCCTTCGGGATCTTGGCGCCGAGCGCCTGGTAACGGCCGGGGTTCTGGAGGAAGTCCTTGATCTCGTGCAGTTCCTCGACGGCCTCGTCTGCGCCGGCGACGTCGGCGAACGAGGTCTTCGGCATGTCCTTGGTGAGCTGCTTGGCCCTTGACTTGCCGAAGTTGAGGACCCGGTTCCCGCCGCCCTGGGCGTTGTTCATCATCCACATCAGCAGCAGGAGCAGCAGGCCGAGCGGGATGAGGTAGATCAGGACCTGGAAGAACAGGCTCTGCTGCGTGACCTTGGTGTCCCAGCCCTCGGTGATATCCGCTTCCTCGAGGGCGGTGACGATCTCGTCGGAGCTCTCCGCCGGGAACCGCGACAGGAGCTGGTTGGAGCCGTCGACCGACTTGCCGTCGTCGAGCGTCAGCCGCAGCCGCTGCTCCTTGTCCTCGAACAGGACCTTCTTGACATTGCCGGAGTTGAGCTGTTCGAGCGCGGTCGACGTCGAGATCGGGTGGTAACCCCTTGTGTCGTCCAACAGGTAGTTGAACGCGAAGATCAGCAGTAGTACCGCCGCGATCCAGAACAGCGGGCTGCGTAGTAGACGCTTGCGATCCATGCACCTACGGCCGACAGGCGGCCTCGACCCTTCCGTGAATCGAACTCGGGCGGCGGGCCCACCACGCGGACGGGCACTCCGGTCCACCCAAGGGTACTCGCCCGCTGCGGTCGCGCCGTTCTGTCTCGTCTCGCACTGTTAACGGTTGGCGGGGACTCGCCGTTCCCAACTTGTTGGCCGCCGATCCATCCTCTGGACACGTTAGGCTAAACGAGTGAAAGCACGCTGGTCCACTGACAGTGATTTAGTTTGACCGGCGTGCCGGTGCTTGTACTCCGTTAGCGTGACGGGTATCGGACCTCGAGCTGGCGCATCAGACCGATCGCGTAACGGTCGTTCCGGGTGGATCGACGTACGCGCCCCGCGGACGCACCGTCGTCCGGCCTGGCTCGGGACGTTTGCGCTGTTCGCCATCGTGCTGGTCGGGGCCACCAGCCTGATGTTGCTGCGGGCCAACGAGCCGATCGCCTGCGACAGCACCGTTCCGCTGCGGATCTCGGCGGCGCCGGCGATCGCCCCGGCGCTCGAGGAGATCACCAGGCAGCAGGTCGAGCCGGGCTGCGTCGAGGTCATGGTGGTGTCCCAGACCGCAGGCTCCGCAGCCAGGGCGATCGCGGCCGGGGACAGCGAGGCGCCGGCGCTGTGGATCCCGGACTCGGCACTGTGGCCGCCGCGCGCCGCCGAGCTGGCCGCCAGCTCCGGCCTCGACGCCCCGGCCATCGAGCAGCACGCCCCGTTGGTGATCACGCCGCTGATCCTGGTGACCGCGAGCAGCCAGGCCGATCGCCTCGGCCGGCCGGGCCAGCCCGTCGGCTGGCAGGACCTGGTGTCCGGCCCGCTTCCCGGGCTGTCGACCACGATCGGCGACCCGGTGACGACCACCGAGGGGCTGGCGACGCTGACCGCCGTCCGCAGCCTGCTCGCCAACCCCGACGGCACGTCGAAGCCCGAGCTGGTCGGGGCGATGCTGCAGGTCGGGCGCGAGACCGTCCCGTCGGTCCAGTCCGCCTACGACCGGCTCAGCCTGGCCGCCGAGCCGCTCGCGTTCACCGCGACCGAGCAGTCCGTCATCGCGCACAACCGTGGCGGCGGTGCCGCAGCGCCGGCTGTCGCGTTGTACCCGCGGGAGGGCACGATCGCGCTCGAGTACCCGGTCGTCCGGGTGATCGCCGGCGCCGAGCCGCCCGCGATCGCCGAGGCCGCCGTCCGCGTCGAGCAGGCACTGCGCTCGCCGGCGGCGACCAGGACCCTGCTGGCCGCCGGCTTCCGCAGCACGGACGGCGCCCTGGACCAGACGATCGACACCGCACTCGGCATCAGCCCCGACAGCCCCGTGCTGCTGCCGGCACCGGCCGCCGAGCAGGCCAGCGACGTGCTGCGGATGTGGAGCGCCGTCACCCTGGACAGCCGGATGCTCGTCGTCATCGACGTCTCCGGCTCGATGGACGCCGGCGCCGGCAACGGCCGCTCCCGGATCGAGCTGGCCCGCGACGCCTCGGACGCCGCACTCTCGCTGTTCCCGGACAGCACCTCGATCGGCCTCTGGGCGTTCTCCGTCGCCATGTCGCCGCCGGACGACTGGGCCGAGCTGGTGCCGATCGGCCCGCTGTCAGACCAGGTCGGCGACGGCACCCGGCGCGAGGCCATGCTCGCCGCCGCGCGGGATCTCCCTTCGACCACCGGCGGCGGCACCGCGCTCAACGACACCGCGCTCGCCGCCTTCCGCACCGTGCGCGACAGCTACGAGGCCGGCAAGGTCAACTCGGTGGTGTTGATGACCGACGGGCGCAACGAGGACGAGGGCAGCATCGACACCAGCGACCTGCTGCAGACCCTGCGGGACGAGTTCGACCCGGCGAAGCCGGTACCGATCATCACGATCGGTCTGGGCCCTGAGGTCGACTTCGAGGCCCTGCAGCAGATCTCCGCCGCGACCGGCGGCAAGGCCTACCTCACGCGCGACCCGACCGACATCCGCGGCGTCTTCCTCGACGCCCTCATCCAGCGCCAGTGCCGCCCCAACTGCTGACCGCAGCCGCGGTGTAGACCCAATAACCCAATTAACACAGTCAGGCCGGGCCGAGCATGGCCTGGACGGACGCGGGGGCCAGGCAGGCATCGGCGACCAGGCCGGCGAGGCCCGTGATCGCCGAGTCGTCGGCGAGCGACGTGCGGTCAAGGCGCAGCCGGCGGACCGTGCGCGCCGGGACGCGCTCGAACAGCGGGCCGCGGACGGCCGCGACGAACGCCGGCAGCCGGCCGACCTCGCCGCCGAGCAGCCCCGCGTCCGGGTCGACCATGGTGGCCACGCTGGCCAGCACGGCGCCGACCCGAGCGCCGGCGGCGCCGACGGCGGCCAGCGCGGTGGGGTCGTCGGCGTTGACGTAGCGGACCACGTCGGGCAGGCGCCGGGCGCCCCGGCCACGCAACGCGGCGAGCAGTGCGCGGCCGCTGGCCACGGCACCGAGGCAGCCCCTGGCGCCGCACGTGCACAGGGTCTGCTCGCCGTGCAGCCGCACATGGCCGATCTCGCCAGCGCCGCCGCTGGCGCCGCGGTGCAGCGCGCCGTCGACGATGAGCCCGGCGCCGATGCCTGTGGAGACCTTGACGACAAGTAACGACTCGTCTCGTGCCGCGCCCCGGCGGACGGCGGCGACGTGCTCGCCGAAGGCCATCGCGTTGGCGTCGTTCTCAACCAGGACGAACACACCGAACTCGGCCCGCAGGGCGCCGGAGAGGTCGGCGCCGTCCCAGCCGCGCATCATCGTCTGTTCCTCGAGCGTCGCCTGGTCCGGGCCGACCGGACCGGGGAAGCCGACCGCGACGCCGAACAGCGGCCGCGGCGGGACGCCGGATGCGGTGGCGTCTGCGATCAGCGCCCTGGCCGCGGCGGTCACCGCCGGCAGCACCGCGTCCGGGCCGGCCATCGTGTCCAGCTGCAGGCGGCGCACCGCGAGCAGCCTCAGGTGCAGGTCGGCGAGCGCGAAGGTGGCGTGCGTTGCGCCGAGGTCGACCAGCAGCAGCTGCCGGCTGGCGCCGTTGAAGGCCAGCGCGGTGGCCGGGCGACCGCCAGTGCCGCGGCGCACCTCGGCGTCGCGGATCAGCCTGTGCCGACGCAGCACCTCGACCTTCTCGACCAGCGTCGAGCGCGCCATTCCGGTGCGTTCGAGCAGCTCGGCCCTGGTGAGCGGGCCGGCGTGGCGAAGCAGGTCGAGCACTGCGGCCGGCGTCGTCAAGCCAGTTCGCTCCATGCCCACCCCTTGCATCGGCTCGCGAGCCGGGTCCATTATGTCCGACAATCAGTCAAAATGAGGTCTCACCCACCCCGGAAGGTGGAAGCTCATGGCGAGCACGCACGGAATCTCCCGCCGGCAGGCGCTTCGGCTCGGCCTGGCGCTCGGCGTCGCCGGTCCCATCGCGTCAGCGTGCGGCGGCGGCGGGTTCTCGACCTCGGGCAGCAGCGGCGGCGACGGGCAGCTGTCGTTCCTGTCAACCCAGTTCACGCCGGTCGAGGAGAAGGAACGGTTCATCAAGATCCTCGGCAGCATCCCGTCCACCTCGGTCAACTACGTCACCGCCGAGCCGGGCCAGCTCACCACCCAGGTCCGCGCCCAGGTCAGCAGCGGCCGGGTCGAGCTGAACCTGATCGGAGGCCTGCACGGTGACATCGCGCCGCTGGTCGACGGCCAGCTCGAAGACCTGACCGACCTGGCCAACGAGCTGAAGGACAAGGGCTACCCGGACGACTTCCTCGAGCTGAGCAAGGCCGGCACCGACCGCAACTGGTACATCCCGTGGGCGCAGGCGACCTACGTGGTCGCCGTCAACAAGAAGGCGCAGGAGTGGCTGCCCTCCGGTGCCGACATCCAGGACCTCACCTATGACCAGTACCTCGAGTGGGCGAGCGCCGCCAAGCAGGCCACCGGGACGCCGCAGTTCGGGCTGCCCGGCGGACCGAAAGGCCTGCTGCACCGGTTCCTGCAGGGCTACCTGTACCCGTCGTTCACCGGCGGCCAGGTCACCGCGTTCACCAGCGACGACGCCGTGACCATGTGGGAGTACCTGCGGGAGCTGTGGGCCAACTGCACCCCGGCCAGCACGAACTTCGACAACATGCAGGAGCCGCTCGCCGCCGGTCAGGTCACCGTCGGCTGGGACCACGTCGCCAGGCTGGTCGCGGCGCCGCAGGACAAGCCGGACGACTGGATCATGGTGCCGGCGCCGAAGGGTCCCCAGGGCCGCGGCTACATGGCCGTGCTGACCGGCCTGGCGATCCCGAAGGGAGCGTCGGAGCAGGACAAGACCAAGGAGCTGATCAAGGCGCTGTCCGACGAGAAGATCCAGCTCGAGGTGCTGCGGCAGAACGCCTTCTTCCCGACGGTCAAGGCGGAGGTGCCCTCTGACCTTCCGCCGGCGGTGAAGCTGGAGGCCGAGGCGGTGCGCACCCAGGCCGAGTCGGCCGACGCGCTGCTGTCGCTGCCGCCGGTCGGCCTCGGCCAGCGCGACGGCGAGATGACCAAGATCTACCGGGACTGCTTCACCGCGATCGTGCTGCAGAACCAGGACATCAAGTCCACTCTGGACGCCCAGGCCAAGATCATGCAGTCGCTCCTCGACGAGGCGAAGGCACCGTGCTGGCCGGCCGACGAGAGCACCCCTGGCGAGACCTGCAAGGTCGGGTAGGTGGCCAGGCCGAAGCGCCGCCAGCTGCCGGTGCCTTACCTGCTGCTACTGCCGTCGGTAGTGCTGATGACGCTGCTGTTCGCGTGGCCGCTGGTGTCCGGCATCGCGCTGGCCTTCCAGGGGCCGGACGGCTTCACGCTCGCCCACTGGGAGCGGATGGTCAACGAGCCGCGGTTCTGGGAGGCCGTGCGCAACACGCTGCTGCTGACCGCCGTGGTGATCCCGATCCAGTTCGTCTTCGCGGTCACCATGGCGATGCTGCTGCAGGCGAAGCCGCGGTTCTCCGGCTTCTACTTCTACGTGTGGGCGGTGCCGCTCGCCGTGAGCGACCTGGCCGCGGGCCTGGTCTGGCTGTCGATCTTCACCGACCTCGGCTACCTGAACTCGCTGCTGGTCAACCTCGGAATCGCCGAGCGCGGCGTGCAGTGGCTGCTGTACAGCGAGCCGGAGCGGCTGTTCTTCACGGTGGTGGTCGCCGAGGTCTGGCGTGCGACATCGCTCGTGCTGATCATCGTCGTTGCCGGCATGCAGCTGATCCCGAAGGACTACGACGAGGCCGCCCAGGTGCTCGGCGCGTCGTTCTGGCAGCGGCTGTGGCACGTGACACTGCCGCTGCTGCGGCCTAGCCTGCAGGTCGCGCTGATCCTGCGGACGATCCTGGCGCTCGAGGCGTTCGCGGTGGCCCAGGCGCTCACCGGCCGGAACTTCCCGCTGCTGGTCGGGGAGACCTACGAGTGGTCGGTCGCCCTGCAGAACCCGGCCGTGGCCAGCGCGGTCGCCCTGGTCGTGCTCGGGTTGTCGATGGTGGTGGCGTTCATCTACCTGAGGGCGCTGCGCCAGCCGGACGCGGCGGGTACAGGCGGATGAGCACGGTCACGACGCCGCCGGCGGCGACGGCGGCCGATGCGATCGAACTGCCACCCGTGGACCGGACGCCGCTGCGCCGGCGGCGCCGCCGGCGGGCCCTGCTGCAGGCCGCGTGCATCGTGGTCACGCTGTTCATGGGCATCCCGATCTACCTGATCACGTTGGCCGCGTTCTCCTCGAGGCAGACGCTCAACCTGTTCCCCAAGTCGCTGCTGCCGACGGAGATCTCGACCGACACGCTGACGTCCTTCCTGTCCTCCACCGGCGTGGTTCCGGCGTTCCTGAACTCGATCGTGATCGGGATCGGCACGACGCTGCTGGCCCTGCTGGTCGGCGCGCCGGCCGGCTACGCGATCGCCCGGTTCGCCTTCCGCGGCCGCGATCCGTACCAGATGGCCATGCTGCTGACCAGGGCCTTACCGATCGTGGTGCTGTCGGTGCCGTTGTCGCAGCTGTTCCTGACCGCCGGCATCTACGACACGATCGGGGCGGTGGTGCTGGTGCATGCCGGGTTGGCGCTGCCGACCACGATCCTGATCACCGCGAGCGTGTTCCTCGCGGTGCCGCGCGACGTCGAGGAAGCCGCGCAGGTGTTCGGCTGCACCCGGATCGAGGCGTTTCGCCGGGTCGTGGCGCCGCTGGCGTTGCCAGGCATCGCCGCCTCGGCGATCTTCACGTTCGTGCTGTCCTGGAACGAGGTGCTGGCCGCGGCGATCCTCACGCTCAACAACCGGACGCTGCCGGCCCAGGTGCTCGTCTCGCTGTCGGACTCGCCGATCGCCTACCGGTTCGCCGGTGGCTTCGCACTCGTCGTGCCGGCGCTGCTGTTCATCCTCGTGATGCGGCGGTACCTGCTGAACATGTGGGGCAGCACGCTGCGCTGAAAGGGAGACCTGAGCAATGGCCGAAGTGCGCATGCGCAACCTCGCCAAGACCTACCCCGGCGGATCCACGCCGGCCACCGACGACGTGTCGCTCGACGTCGAGGACGGCGAGTTCATGGTGCTGCTCGGGCCGTCGGGCTGCGGCAAGACGACGCTGCTGCGGATGGTCGCCGGTCTGGAACTGCCCGACGAGGGGCAGGTCGTGATCGGGTCGAGAGACGTGACCTACCTGCCGCCGCGGGACCGGAACCTGTCGATGGTGTTCCAGTCCTACGCGGTGTTCCCGCACAAGAAGGTGCGCGCCAACATCGCCTTCGGGCTCAGGATGCGCGGCGTCGACAAGGCCCAGGTCGCCCGAAAGGTCGACTGGGCCGCCGAGCTGCTGCAGCTGGCTCCGTTCCTGGACCGCTTCCCGTCACAGCTGTCCGGCGGCCAGCGCCAGCGGGTCGCGGTGGCCAGGGCGATCGTGATGGACGCCGACGTGCTGCTGATGGACGAGCCGCTGTCCAACCTGGACGCCCTGCTGCGGCTGTCGTTCCGGGCGGAGCTCAAGCGGCTGGTCGGCGAGATCGGCACGACCACCCTGTACGTCACGCACGACCAGGTCGAAGCGCTCTCGCTCGGCGATCGGGTCGCGGTCATGCGCGACGGCCGGATCATGCAGTGCGACAACCCGATCAGCGTCTACGACGTGCCCACCTCGGAGTTCGTCGGCGGGTTCCTGGGCAGCCCACCGATGAACTTCCTGTCCGGCACGCTCGCCGGCACCAACGGCGTCACCCAGGTCGAGCTGGGCTCCGACCAGTCGCTGCCGGCGCCGCAGCGGCTGGCCGAGTTCCGTGGCAGGCCGGTGCGGATCGGCGTGCGGGCCGAGGCCATCGGCGTGTCCCGGGAGCCGGGCGACGGCGCCGCGCGCTGCGTGGTCGAGGTGTTCGAACCGCTCGGCGCCAGCGTGCTGATCACCGCGACGCTGGCCGGGCAGCTGATCAAGGTGCAGGCTCCGGCGTCGTTCCGGGCCGAGCCGGGCGACGAGCTGTGGCTCGACCTCAAGCAGGACAGCTTGCGCTGGTACGACCCGGACAGCGGCGTGGCGCTGATCGCCGCATGAGCGCCGAGCCAGGACCGGAGGGCGTCCAGCCGGACTGGTCGCCGGAGCGCCCGCTGGGGCCGGCGGCGCTGGCTGCGCGGGCCGCGTACGTGTTGCGCGGCAACGACCTCGGCACGATGACGACCGCCGCGCCGACCCTGTACCCGCACATGTGGAGCTGGGACGCGGCGTTCGTCGCGATCGGCCTCGCAGCGATCAACCTCGACCGGGCGACACTCGAGCTCGACACGCTGCTGGCCGCGCAGTGGAAGACCGGGATGCTGCCGCACATCGTGTTCTCCCCCGACGCGGTCGACTACTTCCCCGGCCCGGACCGGTGGGGCTGCCTGGCCGCCGGCGCCCCGGCGCCGGCGAAACCGGCGACGTCGGGCATCTGCCAGCCGCCGGTGCACGCCATCGCCGTGCAGCGCATCGTCGAAGCCGGCCGGCGCGGCGGCCGGACCGAACGCAAAGCGGCCGAGGCGTTCCTGCGGCGCTCGTGGAAGCCGCTGCTCGGCTGGCACCGCTGGCTGGCCACCTGCCGTGACCCCGACGGCGAAGGACTGATCACCGTGCACCACGGCTGGGAGTCCGGCATGGACAACTCGCCGCGGTGGGACGAGCCGTACTCACGGGTGCGGGTCGGCCCCGGCCTGCCGCCGTACCAGCGGCGCGACGTCAGCGTGGTCGGCGATGCGACCCAGCGGCCATCGGACGCCGAGTACGACCGGTACCTGTGGCTGGTCGAGCAGATGCGCCGGGTCGGCTACGACGACCGGCTCGTCCGGGAGCGGTGCGACTTCGCCGTCCAGGACGTATTCGTCTCCGCGATCATGGCGATGGCCAGCGAGGTCCTCGCCGAGCTCGGCGAGGACGCTTGCATGCCATCCGCCGACGTCGTCGACCTGCTGTCCTGGGCGGCGCTCTTCCGGGCCGGGGTCGCCAGGACGGTGGACGCGTCGACCGGGCTAGCGCGCGATTTCGACCTGCGCGCGAACAGCTGGCTGCCAGCACCGACCGTCGCCGGCTTCGCCCCGCTGCTGTGCGGAGGTCTCGACCGCGCCACCGAGCGGCGCATGCTCGCCCTGCTCGACTCGCCGGCCTGGGCCGGCCACCCGCGGTTGGTCGCCGGGGTGCCGCCGTCGGCCTCACCGCTATCCCCCGACCTGCGCCCGCGGCAGTACTGGCGCGGCCCGCTCTGGCCGGTGGTGGCGTGGCTGTTCGCCTGGTCGTTCGCCAGGCGCGGCTGGGCGCACCGGGCGGCGGTGCTGCGCGAGGAGGGCATGCGGCTGGTCGCCGGCGGCCACTTCGCCGAGTACTACGAGCCCTTCACCGGCGAGCCGCTCGGCAGCATGCGCCAGTCCTGGACCGCCGCCGCCGTCCTGGACTGGCTCTGCTGACCCCTCGCCGTGCTCGGCCAACCCGACCTGGCGGATGTCGCGAGCGGCCGACGCGGCTAGGCGGTCACGGGCTCGGCGACGCTGCCGGACCAGTCGATGTGGTGGTCGAACTGCCAGGCCCAGCGCTGCGGCCTGGCGAGCTTCATCAGCACCGGCATCAGCAGGTCGCGCAGCACCCTCGCGACCGGCCCGGCCGCCTTCTCGCTGTTGGTCCGGGCGGCCATCGCGATGATCCGCTCCACCCGGTCGCGGCGCAGCCGCTCGTACGCCACGAACGCCTTGTCGTGCGGCAGGTCGCGCAGGCAGCGCGCCACCTGCACCGCGCTCTCGGCGGCCAGCGAGGCGCCCTGCCCCGAACTGGGCGACGTCGGATGCGCGGCGTCGCCGACCAGCACCATCCGGCCACGGCTCCAGGTCGGGACCGACGGCACGTCCTCCAGCGCGCCGGTCATGACGAGGTCGGATGGCTCGGTGCGGCGCAGGAACTCCAGCGCCGGCGAGCGGTCAGCGGCGAACGCCTCTCGCAGGCGCCGCAACCACTCCCGCGCTCCGACGGCCCTGACCTGCGCCATCGTCATCGGCTCCCGCCACGGCAGGTTCGCGAACCAGCCACCGGAGGAGTCGTCGTTGACCTGGTAGCCGAGGAACGCCCGCTTGCCGAACATCAGGTACATCCGGCCGCCGGTCGGTGGCACGCCCGCGTCCGGCAGCCAGCCGCCGAAGCCGAGCAGCCCGGTGTACCGCGGCTCCGGGGCGTTCGGGTCGATCAGCTTGCGCACCGTCGACCGGATGCCGTCGGCGCCGATCAAGACGTCGGCGGTGGCGCTCGTGCCGTCGATGAACGTCGCCGTCACACCGTCGCCGTCGTCGCGGGCGGTTCGCAGGCGCTTGCCGTGTTCGATCCGGACGCCCCGATTGGCGGCCTCGCCGTAGAGCACCCGGTACAGGTCCGCCCGCCAGACGAACTGCATCACCGGCAGGTCCGGCGGGCTGGCGAACTCGCCGAGCCGCTTGCCCGTCCAGCTCTGCATCACCATCGACCGCATCGGGGTCCCCACCCGGCGCACCGCCTCGTCGGCGCCCACGACGGCCAGCGCGTTCGGCGCGATGCTCAGGCCGCCGCCGACCCCGTCGGCCGCGCCCTCGTACGCCTCGTAGACGGTCGCCTCGATGCCGGCCCGCTGCAGCGCCATCGCGGCCACCGGGCCTGCGATCCCGCCGCCTATCACCAGAGCCGTCCTGGTCTTACGCATCACTGCCCTCCCGATCCCTGTCCTTGTGGAACTGCTCCCACGGCCCGCGCCAGCCGGTGTTCGGGTTCTCGATCCGCTCGACGAGCGCCTCGACGAACGCGACCTCGGCGTCCAGCAGCGCAAGGCGGTACTCCTCCTCGACCAGGAACAGCGGCGGCACCCCCGCCGCGATCGACCCGTCGATCAGCTCCCTGATCTGCCTGCGTTGCTCGATCAGCGCCGCCAGCCGGTTGTCGAGCAACCGCACCGCCCCGTCGGGCTGCAGCGCGGCGATCAGCGAAAGCGCCGCCACGAACCCCGGATACTCGTGCTGCGGCACCTCGATCAGCTCCCGCAGCCAGTCCCGCAGCTCCGCCCGTCCCTCGGCGGTCAGCGCGTACACCGTCCGCTCCGGCCGCTGACCCTCGCGCGTGATCTCCTGCTCGGCGATGAACCCGGCCTTCGCCAGCTGCTGCACCACCATGTACAGCGAGCCGTGGTTGAACTTGATGCTCCGCGCGTCCCCGTTGTTGCGCAGTGTCCTGCTCAGCTCGTACGGATGCATCGGCCGCTGCACCAGGTACGACAGCACCGCCAACCCCAGCAGGTTCGACACCTTCCGCTTCGCCATGTCGCCACTATCCAGCTCCAACTAGTCAGAGTCAACTATTCATCTCTGACTGTTTGGCCGAGACTGCGCGGTCGCGTGGCGTGAGAAGAGGGGCGTCAGCTGGTGTAGACGTCGGGGTGGAGGGTGCCGATGAAGGGGAGGTCGCGGTATCGCTCGGCGTAGTCGAGGCCGTAGCCGACGACGAACTCGTTGGGGATGTCGAAGCCGACGTAGCGGACGGGGACGTCGACCTTGACGGCGTCCGGCTTGCGCAGCAGCGCGCACACCTCGAGGGAGGCCGGGTTCCTGGTGGCGAGGTTCTTGAGCAGCCAGGAGAGGGTGAGGCCGGAGTCGATGATGTCCTCGACGATCAGCACCTGACGGCCGGTGATGTCGCGGTCGAGGTCCTTGAGGATGCGCACGACGCCGGAGGACGAGGTGGCCGAGCCGTAGGAGCTGACGGCCATGAACTCGAGCTGCACGGGGATGGGTAAGGCGCGGGCGAGGTCGGTCATGAACATGACGGCGCCCTTGAGCACGCCGATCAGGACGAGGTCGTCGGGCACGGCCGGGTAGTCGCTGGCGATCTTGTCGGCCAGCTCGGCGATCTTCGCGCGGATCTGCTGTTCGGTCACCTGCACGTGGGCGATGTCGCCGGCATACAGCTCCGTGCCAACCACAGCCGGACTACCCCTCTCGGTCGGCCCCTCGTCGGACGACCAGGAGCGTGCCATCGGCGCGGTGCGCCACCAAGCCGCCGGGGAGGGCGACGCCGCCCTGCCCGTGCCAGTTTCCTACCAGCGCGTCGACGCTGCGAAGGTGGGGGTCGGACAGTTCGGGCACGCCCGCGGCGAGCAGCCAGGAGCGCAGGGCCCGCCGGCGCACCGCGGGCGAGGCGGCCACCAGCGCGGCGACGCCGAGGCCCGGGTCTGGCGCGAGGCTGGCGCCGGTCCACAGGCCGGCGGCGAGGGTGTCGAGGGTGTCGCAGTCCTCCCGCAACTGCGCGGCGGTGCGCGCGAGGGACTCGGTGACGCCGCCGGCGAGCACGTCCTCGAGCAGCGGCAGCACCTCGGCCCGCAGCCGGGCCCGCCGGAAGCGGGGATCGTGGTTGTGCGGGTCGTCCCAGGTCGTGAGGCCGAGATCAGCGCAGGCCTGGACGGTGACGGCGCGCCGCACGCCGAGCAGCGGTCGGGCCCACGGTGGGTCGAGCTCGCGCATACCGGCGATCGAGCGCGGCCCGGAGCCCCGGCCAAGGCCGAGCAACACGGTCTCGGCCTGGTCGTCCATCGTGTGGCCGAGGAGCACGAGCGCGTCCGGGTGCGGCCTGGCGGCCCGCAGCGCGGCGTAGCGGGCGTCACGGGCGGCGGCCTCGACGTTGCGCGCACCGTCGACGAAGACCCGTAGGACGCGGGCCGACGCGCAGCCGACGTCGATCAGCAGCGACGCGGCCCGCGAGGCCACCTCGACCGAGCCGGGCTGCAGGCCGTGGTCAACCACGAGACCGTGCACCACGAGCGGGCGGAACTGTCCATAGTGGACGGTCGCGGCGGCGAGGGCGAGCGAGTCGGCGCCGCCGGAGCAGGCGACCGCGACGCCGCCGGCGGCGGGGGCGCTGGGGAGCGCACTGTCGAGGAACCGGCGCACGGCCGTGCGTACCGCCTGTACGGCACCCGAAACCTTCGGCGGCGCCGAGGTCACGGCGACACCCGGCGCAACCAGGTGGCCGGGTCGTCGATCTCGGACCTGGTCGGCAACGTCTGCGCCGACGTCCAGACGGCGTTGAACCCGTCCATCCCGACCGCGTCGACGACGTGCCGGGTGAACGCCGAACCCTTGGTGTACTGCCTGACCTTGGCGTCGACGCCGAGCAGCGCGCGCAGCAGGCGGTCGAGCAGGCCGCCGCCCCGGCGGCGCGCGGTGAACCTGTTCCTGATGGTGGCCACCGACGGCACGACCTGCGGCCCGACGGCGTCCATGACGTGGTCGGCGTGGCCTTCGAGCAGGGTGGCCAGAGCCAGCAGCTTGTCCAGCGCCTGGCGCTGCTGCGGGGACTGCAGGTAGGCGACGAGGCCGCCGGGTTCGCCGTCGGCGGAGCCGCGCCTGGCCGCCCGCAGCGCGTCCGGCAGCCGCTCCGCCAGGCTGTTCGCCGTACTGTCCATTGTGGACAGGAAGTCGCCGACGAGGCCGGCGAAGTGGTCGCGCAGCCAGGGCACCGCGGTGAACTGCAGCCGGTGCGTCGCCTCGTGCAGGCACACCCAGAGCCGGAAGTCCTCGGCGGGCACGTCGAGCGCGCGCTGTACGGCGACCACGTTGGGGGCGACCAGCAGCAGCCTGCCCTCGCCGTCCTCGTCGCCGTAGGGGTCGTACTGGCCGAGCACCCGGGAGCCCAGGTAGCCGAGGGCCAGCCCGGCCTGCAGCCCGGCCGCGCCTGCGGCGAACCGGCGACCGGGGCCAGGCGGCACGCTTGCGCCGAGCGCCCCGGAGGTCAGCGCCTGCAGCCCGTCGGTCGCCGAGTCGACCCAGCCGGCCCGGTCCACGACCTTGCCCGGCCGGATCGGCAGCCCGTCGCCGAGCCCGGTCACCTTGCGCACGTGGCCCTCAGCGGTGATCGCCAGCGCGCGCAGCTGGCGCACGGCTCCGACCGCCTCCTCGACGGCCACGTCCGGTCCGCTGCCGACCAGCCTCTTGGCGACGGTGGCAGCCAGGGCCCAGTCGACGATCGGTCCGGCTCCGCCCTGCTCGTCGGGCTGGCTCGCAGCTTCCATGATGGCCACGCTACCTGGCGTCCGGACCCTCGCCAGCCGGGCCGAATCCGGCTCGGCTCGTTCAGCGGGCCGGGCTCAGCGACAGGCCGGGTTCAGCGACAGGCCGGGTTCAGCGGCAGCCGCAAGTGCGCAGCGTCGCGGCGAGCGCGTCGAGCGCCGGCCGCGCGGTGGCCGAGGCCGAGCCGTTGGACAGGAACGCGAAGACCAGCAGCCGGCCGTCCGCGTCGACCACGGTCCCGGCCAGCGAGTTCACGCTGTCGAGCGTGCCGGTCTTGGCGCGAACGTAGCCGCGGCCGGCCGCCGACGGGCCCGCCGCGTACCGCTCGACGAGGGTGCCGCTGCCGCCGGCCACCGGCAGGGCGTTCACCATGGGCCGAAGCCGCGAGCTGCGGTCGTCGTCGGTGCCGGGGGTGCCGGCCGCGACCAGCAGCGCGGCGAGCCCGGCGGCGGTGACCCGGTTCTGGGCCGACAGCCCGCTGCCGTCGACCGTACGAAGGCCTGCGACGTCGATCCCGTTGGCGGTCAACACGCCGCGCATGGCCTCGACGGAGCCCGCGAACGACGGCTCGGCCTGACGCGCGATCGCCACCTCGCGGGCGATCGCCTCGGCGAGCACGTTGTCCGACGAGCTGAGCATGGTGGCGACGAGATCGCCCATCGGCGGCGAGCGCACGGCGCCGAGCTCCTGCGCGCCGGCCGGCGCCTTGCCGACCGCGACGTCCGGGGGCGCGCCGAGGCGCCTGGCCAGCTCGGCCGCCGCTGCCAGCGCGGGGCTGCCGGTGCGGGCGGAGTTCGGCTCGGTTGGCACGGCGCGGCCGCCGTCGAGCATGACCGGGACGATCGGCGCGACGAAGCCGGCCGGCACGTCGGCCGGCAGCCAGCCGGGACCGAGAGCGGTGCCGGCGTAGCGGTCCACGTCGACCAGCACCCTCGTGACGCCGGTCGGGACGGCCGCCTTGACCTGCGCAGCGAGGTCGTCGAGCCGGGCTGCGCCCGGGTACACCGACTCCGAGCCGGCCGGCAGCGCGGACAACGTCGGGTCCCCACCGCCGACGAGCACCACGGTGCCCGCTGCATCGCCGGCGACCACCTTCGTCTCGAGCTGGGCGCCGTGGTCCAGCGCGAGCAGCGCCGCCGCGGCTGTGACCAGCTTCGCGGTCGAGCCTGGGACGAGCTCGCGGCGCGGACCGCGCGCCCACAGCACGGTGCCGGAGGCGTCGTCGACGTCCTGCCCGA
>OBLK01000109.1_pt1 | contig 30814 bp, 32 predicted proteins | sample 1518871 | NCBI WGS metagenome assembly OBLK01 (sample SAMEA2464837, study PRJEB22497) | soil metagenome | biome: Grassland; feature: Farmland; material: Clay | place: Australia | collected 2013-02-01 | depth 0.8 m
ATGGCCGCCTCGGGCGCCAAGTACGGCATGGCCACCAGCCAGTTCTACTGGGTGGGGGCGATTCCGGCGATGGTGTTCCTGGGCGTGTTCATGATGCCGTTCTATTACGGCTCGCGCGCCCGCTCGGTGCCGGAGTATCTGCGCCTGCGCTTCGACGAGAAGACCCGGACGCTGAACGCCATCAGCTTCGCGGTGATGACGGTGTTCTCCTCCGGGATCTCGATGTACGCCATGGCGCTGCTGCTGAAGCTGTTGCTGGGGTGGAGTTTCGGCACCAGCGTGACGCTCTCGGCGCTGATCGTGCTGGTGTACATCTTCCTCGGCGGGCTGACATCGGCGATCTACAACGAGGTGCTGCAGTTCTTCTTGATCGTGTTCGGCTTCGCGCCGCTGGTGATGCTGGGCCTGAGGGACATCGGCGGCTGGCACGGGCTGGTCGCGGGGCTCGAGACGGTGTCGGTCTCGCGCGGGTTCTCCCCGCACGCCTGGCTCAGCACCTGGAGCGTCATGGGCAGCTCCAGGAGCAATCCCATGGGAGTGCAGTGGTTCGGCATGGCCATGGGCTTGGGGTTCGTGCTGTCCTTCGGCTACTGGTGCACCGACTTCCTGGTGGTGCAGCGGGCGCTCGCCGCGGACTCCATGGACTCCGCGCGCCGCACGCCGCTGATCGCGGCGGTGCCGAAGATGCTGTTTCCGTTTCTGGTGATCCTGCCGGGGATGATCGCCATCGCCGCGACGGTGCACGGGGGCGTGAGCGGCCTGAAGCTGCCGCACAAGGCCGATGGCTCGCTCAATTACGACATGGTGATCCCCCTGATGCTGGGCCACTACTTCCCGAGCGGCATGCTCGGGCTGGGGCTGACGGCGCTGATGGCGAGCTTCATGACCGGCATGGCCGGCAACGTCACCGCCTTCAACACCGTGTGGACGTACGACATCTACCAGGCCCACATCCTGCCCCGCGCGAGCGATTACCATTACCTCGTCGTGGGCAGACTCGCCACCGTGGTCGGGATCGGTCTGTCGGTCGCGGCGGCCTACGTGACCAACCGCTTCAACAACATCATGGACCTGCTGCAGCTCCTGTTCGCATTCGTGAACGCGCCGCTGTTCGCCACTTTCCTGCTCGGCATGTTCTGGAAGCGCGCGAGCGGCCACGGCGCGTTCATCGGTCTGATCGCCGGAACGGCCGCCGCCGCCGTGCACCACGGGCTGACCATCCCCGTGGGCGCCCACCCGGGAATCAAGGGAGGGTGGATCGCCGTGCTGCACCACTACCCGAGCCAGATGGCGCAGAATTTCTGGACGGCGATCTGGGCCTTTACCGCCTGCTTCCTGGTCACGGTCCTGGTGAGCCTCGCCACGCGCCCTCGCGAGGAGCGCGAGCTCGTCGGGCTCGTCTACTCGCTCACCGAGCGGCCCAGCACGGCGCACCAGGCCTGGTATGCGCGCCCGGCGGTGCTCGGGGTCGGTGTGCTGCTCGGCGCGCTCGCGCTCAATCTGCTGTTCTGGTGAGGCAATGAGACTCGATATCCGTATTCCGGTCGGCGGCATGTTCGCGATTCTTGGGATGCTGCTCGCCGGCTATGGCCTGTTCGGCGGGCCGGCGCTCTCGCGGCGCTCGCTCGGCATCGACATCGATCTGTGGTGGGGATTTGTGTTGCTCGCCTTCGGCGCGCTGATGCTGTGGCTCGCGTGGCGCGCGGGCCGCAAGGCTCGTAACGGTGCGCCTGGGGGGCGCCGCCGAGTCTGACCGGAATCCCGGCGCGGGATTCGACACGCGAGTCTATCGGCTGGCATGTCTCCGTGGTCTGCCGATCCGGGAGGTCGATCAACGCGTAAACATCGAGTCGAAGGCCAAGCGGCTGCGCCGGGGCCATGGGGGCGGTTGCCGCGAACGTGAAGTTGGTGGCGGTGGACTTCGAGCACGAGGATCCGGGCATGGCCCTCGCCCATGCGGGATATTCGCCGGAGCACAGGACTTTCTTCGTGTGGGAGGCTGTGACGCAATCCCTGACAGGGCAGGGCGTGAGGGCAACCTTCGATTACCTGGCTCAGGCCGCGGCGGGCAGCCGTCTTGCGTTCACCTGCGTCCGCAAGGATTTCCTGGATGGCGAGGCGCTCTACGGCTGGGCCGGGGGGGTACAGGCAATTCGTCGCGTCCAGGCTCTGGAAGTTCGGGATGTTGTCCGCCACCTTTGCCGAGTTCCTCGCGCACTTCGGCTGGCGCGTCATCGAGGACGTCGGTTACGAGGAATTGGCGAAGAGGTACATTGAGCCTACGGGCCGGCCGTTAACCTCTACTCCGGTGGAACGGATGGTCTACGCGCGGAAGGTGTGATAGGCATCTGGCTCGAGGCCCGATGGGCCGATCCGCGCCCGGCCAAACTGACGCGCCTGGAAATCCAGACTAGTGGTTGTTGCGCGGTATGCCGAATCGCTCGTCGACCTTGCGGAACTCGGTGGTTCCTTCGAGCACCATGCCGTCGGAGAGCTGCCCGACCAGGTTGCGCTGGATCTGCTGCCAGGGCGTCTGCGAGGGCGGATAGCGGTAGCCGCCCGCGGCCGCGAGCGCCGTGCGCCGCGCGGCGAGCTCGTCTTCGCCGACCAGCATGTCGACTCTGCGCTTTCGCAGATCGACCCGCACCGGGTCGCCGGTTTTCAGCAGCGCCAATCCTCCTCCGACGGCCGCTTCGGGCGAGGCGTTGAGAATCGAAGGCGAGCCGGAAGTGCCTGACTGGCGGCCGTCGCCGATGCAGGGCAGGGCGTCGATGCCCTGTTTGATGAGGTAGCCCGGGGGGCGCATGTTGACGACTTCCGCCGCGCCCGGGTAGCCGATCGGACCGGCGCCGCGCATCACCAGCAGCGTGTGCGCATCGATCCCGAGCGACGGATCGTCGATGCGCGCGTGATAATCCTCCGGCCCGTCGAAGACCACCGCCCGTCCTTCGAACGCGTCAGGATCGTTGGGATCGCTCAGGTAGCGCCGCTTGAAATCCTCCGAGATCACGCTGGTCTTCATGATGGCCGAGTCGAACAGGTTGCCGCCGAGGACCAGGAAGCCGGCATTGATCTTGAGCGGCCGATCGATGGGGCGAATGACCTCGGTGTCGAGGATCTCGCGCCCACGGCAGTTCTCGCCCAGCGTGCGGCCGTTGACGGTGAGGACGTGCTCGCGGATCAGGCCGCGCTTCATCAGTTCGCTCACCACGGCGGGCACGCCGCCGGCGCGATGGTAGTCCTCGCCCAGGTACTGGCCCGCGGGCTGAAGGTTGACCAGCAGCGGCACCTCGTAGCCGTAGGTTTGCCAGTCCTCGAGCGCCAGCTCCACGCCGATGTGGCGGGCGATCGCAGCCAGATGGATCGGCGCGTTGGTCGAGCCGCCGATGGCGGAGTTGACCACGATGGCGTTCAGGAATGCATCCCGCGTCATGATGGCGGACGGCCTCAGGTCCTCGTGCACCATTTCGACCATGCGTACGCCGGTGTGATAGGCCATCTGCCCGCGCTCGCGGTAGGGGGCGGGGATGGCGCCGGAGCCCGGCAGCTGCATGCCGAGCACCTCGGCCAGGGAGTTCATGGTGGTCGCCGTGCCCATGGTGTTGCAGTAGCCGGGCGAGGGCGTGGAGGCCGTTACCCGTTCCATGAATCCCGCGTAGTCGATCTCGCCGGCGGCGAGCAGCTGGCGCGCTTTCCAGACGATGGTGCCCGAGCCGACCCGCTCGCCCCGGTACCAGCCGTTCAGCATCGGCCCGACCGACAGCGCGATGGTCGGGATGTCGAGCGTCGCGGCCGCCATCAGGCAGGCCGGCGTCGTCTTGTCGCAGCCGATGGTGAGCACCACACCGTCGATCGGATAGCCGTGCAGGACCTCGACCAGGCCGAGGTAGGCGAGGTTGCGGTCCAGCGTCGCCGTCGGACGGCGGCCGGTCTCCTGGATGGGATGGACCGGAAATTCAAGCGGTACGCCGCCGGTGGCGCGGATGCCGGCCGCCACGCGTTCGGCCAGCACCAGATGGTGGCGGTTGCAGGGGGAGAGGTCCGAGCCGGTCTGCGCGATGCCGATGATGGGCTTGCCGGACTGCAGCTCCTCCAGGGTGAGGCCGTAGTTCAGATACCGCTCGAGGTACAGCGCCGTCATGCCCGGATCGGCCGGGTTGTCGAACCAGGCGCGCGAGCGCAGCCGTCGGGAAGGATTTTTATTGCCAGCGCTCATGGAATCCGAAACTCAGGCATATTCATCATGAATCATAATAATATGATTAATAGTCTCATCACAACCGGCATCCGCCCGCCTTGTGCGGAGGGCGAAACACGCGACCAGCGCCTTCCTTGGGTATTTTGCCGGAAATCCATCGGAGTGATAGCGCTACCAGATCCCGCTGGCGGGAGTCCCGCGTTTCCGTGCCGGGTCGGAAGCTCGGCCGGCGCTCGCCGCACGGCCTTATCGTGGCGCGGCTCGCCCGAATCGAGCGTGGCCGAGGGGACGGTGGAGGGATTCGAGGCATCGGGGGAGTCCTGCGGCGCGCCGCAACCGCCGGGTTAAAACTCGGACAATTTTGCAGATATCGGCGCCAAAGACAAGATGGCGTCCGTCCCCGCGCGCCGTGCGGGCGCCGTCCGATCTGGACTCACTCTCGCGCGGCATGCCTCGCGCGGGAGCGAGTCTCACTGCGAGTCGTCCGGCCGCGGGTCGTATCCAACAGGGCGAGGCGCACGAGCTCGGTCATCGCCTCGTGCGCGGCCCCTGAGTCGCGGGCGGCCACCGCTTCGTACACCCGCTCGTGGTCCGGCAGAGGATCGCGGGGAAGCGGCTTTTTGCGCTGCTTGAAGATGGTCGTCCAGGAGACCGCGGCGGCGACGCCGCTGGTCAGCGAGGAGAGAAAGGGGTTGCCCGAGGCCTCCAGCAGCGTCGCGTGGAACTCGCAGTCCGCCTGCTGACCCGCCTCGATCGCGAGCGAGCTCCCGGCCATGCGATCGAGCGAGCGCCTCAGCGCCTGCAACTGCTCGCTGGTGCGCCGCTCGGCCGCGAGCGCCGCGGCGGCCGGCTCGACGATGGTGCGCAGCTCGAACAGTCCCCTGAGCAGCCGCTCGTCGGGGTTGCCGGTGAAGATCCAGGAGATGACATCGGGATCGAGCAGATGCCAGTGGCGCGGCTCGGTCACGCGCGTGCCGAGCTTCGGCCGGGACTCGATCAGCCCCTTGGCGGCCAGGATGCGCACCGCTTCGCGATAGGCGGTGCGCGAGACCTTCAGCCGCCCGCTCGCCTCGATTTCCCCGTCGAGCACCCGGCCCGGCGCGATCCGGCCGGCAACGATCCGCACGCCGATGTCCCGGGCAATCGTGCCGTGCAGCCGCAGCGGCCGCCTGCGCTCGCTTCCCGAGGAAAGGATGTGCCGCGGTCGCATGCGCGCGAGTATACGCCCGGAGCGCCCGCGCCGGCACCGCCCGCTCGCCTGTCAGCCGCGCCGGCGGTGGCGCAGTCTCCCGCGTGTGCGCGTTGCAACAGCGGCGCGCCTTGCTTCAGAATGTGTTTGGCCTCGACTCGGGGAACTCGGCGTGGCGCTCGGGCGGCATCGCCGATCGGCAGGCTCTCATGACAGCAATATACCCGGACTTGAAAGATCGGCTCGTCCTCGTCACCGGCGGCGGCTCGGGCATCGGCGAGGCGATCGTGCGAGGCTTCGCCGCGCAGGGCGCCAGGGTCGCCTTCCTCGATATCGCGGCCGGGCCCTCCGAAGCGTTGCTGCGCGAGCTCGCCGGCGCGCGGGTCGCCGTGCAATTCGAGCGCTGCGACCTCACCGACGTCGCCGCCCTGAGGCGCTCGATCGGCGCGATCCGCGCGCGCCTGGGGCCGATCGAGGTTCTGATCAACAACGCGGCGAACGACGAGCGGCACGCCACCGAACAGGTCAGCGAGGAGCTCTGGGACAGCCGCATTGCCGTCAATCTCAAGCAACAGTTCTTCTGCGCACAGGCGGTGCTGCCCGACATGAAGGCGGCGCAACGCGGAGCGATCGTCAATCTGGGCTCGATCTCCTGGATGATCGGCCAGGGCGGCATGGTCGCCTATACCGCGTCGAAATCCGCGGTGCTGGGGCTGACGCGCTCGCTGGCACGCGACTTCGGTCCTTACGGGATCCGCGTCAACGCGGTCGCGCCCGGCTGGATCATGACCCGGCGCCAGCTGGAAAAGTGGGTCACTCCCGAGACGGAGCGGGAGATCATGGCCCGCCAGTGCCTGAAGCGAAAACTTCAGCCGGCCGAGGTCGCGAGTGTGATCGTCTTTCTCGCTTCGGAGGCGGCCAGCGCCTGCACCGGCCAGCAGTACATCGTCGACGGCGGATGGGTGTAGCGGCCGCGGACCGCGGCGCATCATGAATTCGGCAATATAAATATTATAATATGATTAATATACCCTTTGCGCCGACCGCTCGTCACCGGCTTCGAGGCCCTTCCTGAGATCGGCCCGCGAGCCCGGGCCTGCGCGAGAAGCGCCGGCCGGGCCCGGTGTTTGGCGAAACCTCCGTACGCCCCGGATATACTTGCCCCATCGTCGGCAGAGCCGCCAGGTTGAAAGACACGCCGTGAGCACTCCGAGCATCCCCCGCGACCGCAGCCTGACCTACGGCCTGGTGGAATCGCTCGGTCAACTGATCGTCACGGGCGAGTTCGCCGCCAGACCCTTTCCAACCGAGGGAGAGCTCTCGCGCCAGCACGGCACCAGCCGCTCGGTCACCCGCGAGGCGGTGAAAATGCTCACGGCCAAGGGCCTGCTGCGGGCCCGGCCCCGCCAGGGCACCAGCGTCACGCCCGAAGAGCACTGGAACCTGCTCGATCCGGACGTGCTGCGCTGGCTGCTCGAGCGCAAGTTTTCCCTGGAATTGCTCGGCGAGTTCACCGAGATGCGCCTGGCGATCGAGCCCGCCGCGGCCGCTCTGGCGGCCAGGCGCGCCGATGCCGCCGCGCTCGCCAACATGCGCGCGGGCTTCCAGCGGATGATGGCCGCGGCGAAAGGCGAGGACGAGACGGTGGCCGCCGACATCGCCTTCCACACGGCGGTGCTCGCCGCCACCGGCAACCGGTTCTTCGCCCAGCTCGACCCGCTCATCAATACCGCGCTCAGGATCTCGATCCGGTTCACCAACCGCGTCAAGGGCCGCGCCGCCGACATTTCACAACACCAGGAAGTGCTGAATGCCATCCTCGGCGGCGACGCGGAGCGGGCCGCGGAGGTGATGCGCGCCCTGATCACCGAGGTGCTCGATCTGATCTCCGCCGCCTCCGCCCGGGCCGGCCACGGCGCCCGCCGGCGCACCCGCCGGATCTCCTGATCCGCTTCATGCCGCGGCCGTCGCTCGGCGGCATGACCGTATAGATATGACTTATCCGTTCAATGGGACATCGAAAGCCGATGCGAGGTCCTGAGCTAGCGCTTGCCCGCGAGCCATTGCTGCACGTTGGCGGCGAAGGTGGGCGGGCGGAAAGCGCGTGCCGCACGCTCGTAGGCGTACGCATATCCCAACAGGCGCGCCTCCGACCACGCAGGTCCGATGAATGACAGCCCGACGGGCAGGCCCTGGACCTCGCCCATGGGAACCGTGACGTAAGGGTAGCCGGCGATGGCCGGCAGGCTGCTGTCGCCGGCGCCGATGCCGGCATCGCCGTTGACCAGGTCGATCACCGAGGCGGGGTTCTGGGCCGGCGAGATCAGCGCCTCGACCCTGTGCTCCTTCAACAGCCGGTCGATGCCCTCGGGACCGGCGAGGCGCAGGTTCCTTGCGTGCGCCTCGAGGTAGGCGGGATCGGCCAGCCCCTTGGTGCGCTCGGCGCGGATGAACAGAGCCTGGCCGAACCACTTCATCTCCCGCGGGTGTGTCCTGTCGAAGGCGATGAGCTCAGCGAGCGTGCGGGTCTTCACCGCCGGGGGAGAGCCCGCCAGGTACGAGTTCAGGTCGGCCTTGAGCTCCGTGAGCAGCACGAAGTTCTCGTCCTTCTCGATCGGCGCCATGTGGTAATCGTCGACATTCACCAGGACCGCTCCCTGAGCCTTGAGCCGCGCGAGCGCCCGATCGAACACGGCCAGGGTCTTCGCCGTGAAGTTCTTCAGCAGAAAGCGCTCGACACCGAGGCGCACACCCTCGAGCGCGTGCGGGTGGAGCGCGGCAACGTAGTTCGTGCGATGCGCGTTTGCCCCGGCGGTGGCCGGGTCCGCCGGATCGCTGCCGGCCATCGCGGTCAGCAGCAGCGCCGCGCCCCGCACGGTGCGGGTGATCGGCCCTGCCGTGTCCTGCGTGTGGCTGATGGGCACAATGCCGGTCCGCGACACCAATCCGACCGTGGGCTTGATGCCCACCACGCCGTTCATGGAGGACGGACAGCTGATCGAGCCGTCCGTCTCGGTGCCGATGGCCGCCGCCGCGAGGCCGGCGGCAACCGCGGCGCCGGGACCTGAGCTCGAGCCGCAGGCGGTGCGATCGAGCATGTAGGGATTGCGGGTGAGGCCGCCGACCGCGCTCCAGCCGCTGGTGGAGTGCTCCGAGCGGATGTTCGCCCATTCCGACAGGTTGGCCCGTCCCAGGATGACGACCCCGGCACGGCGCAGATTGCGGATCACCGTGGCATCCACGCGCCGCACGTTCTTCAGCAGCGCCAGAGAGCCGGCCGTGGTCGGCAGGCCCGCGATGTCGATATTGTCCTTGACCAGGATCGGCAGTCCGTCGAGCGGCCCCCGGGCATGGCCGGCCGCGCGGCGCGCATCGGCGGCGCGCGCCTCGGCCATCGCGTGCGGATTGAGGGCGATCACGGCGTGGATCCTTGGGTTGATCCGTCTGATGCGCGCCTCATAAGCGGAGACGAGCTGTTGCGCGGTGACCCGATGGGAAGCCAGGTCGGCCGACAGCGTCGCCACCGATGCCCGGCTGAGATTGGCCGCGGCCGCCGGACCCAGAGTCGTACAACACAAAGCCACGGCGCCGACCATCACCGTACCGCGCATGTTCGCCTCCCCGCCAAATGGCGGCATTATTCGAGTGTCGAGCCTCGGGCGCAAGCGGCGGCTCGGGAACGGAGTGATCCAGATCGGGTCGGGAGCGGTCGGCGGGGGCGCCCCATCGCCGGCGATGACGCGCATGGCGGCGCGCGCGGCGTCACCGCGGAGGTATTGCCTCGAGCCGGGCTCAGTCGAGGTCCGGACGCTCGATGAGCACCCTGCCGTTCTCGATGCGCACCCCGTACGTGCGCAGCGGCTCGTAGGCCGGTGGCGTGAGCGCCTCGCCGGTGCGCAGGCAGAAGCGTGCGCCGTGGCGCGGGCAGATGATCTCGCAGGATTCGACCTCGGCGCCCTCCAGAGGCTCGCCGTCGTGCGTGCACACATCGTCGACCGCGTATATCCCGCTGCCGCAGCGCACCACCATCAGCGCGAGCCCGTCGAGGTCCACGGACAGCGGCGTACCGTCGGCGAGCTCCGCCGCGCCGGCCACATCCACCCAACTCATCAAAACATCCCGGTCTGCAGGCGCGCCGCCTCGGACATCAAGCTCGGATTCCAGGGCGGATCGAAGGTGAGCTCGACACGAGCCTCGCTCACGGTGGGAATGCGCTCGATCTTGTCCCGCACGTCATCGACCAGGATCTCGCCCATGCCGCACCCCGGGGCGGTGAGGGTGAGTTTGACCTCGATGGAGCGAGTGCCGTCCTCGTTGACCAGCACGCTGCAGTCGTATATCAGGCCGAGGTCCACGACGTTGATCGGGATCTCCGGGTCGTAGCAGGTGCGCATCTGATCCCACGCCAGCTTGAGCACGTCGTCCTCGGTGGCGTTGGGGGGCAGCTCCGGAGGCAGGACCCGCTCCTTGCCGATGGCCTCGGCGTCCTCGCCGCTGATGCGATAGAGGTTGCCCTCGATGTACACGGTGAAGCTGCCGCCGAGCGCCTGCGTGATATAGCCGGAGGTGCCCGGCTGCAGGGTGATCTCGGTGCCGGCGGGCACGATCACCGCGCGGACCTCGCGATTGACGACGAACGGCTCACTGTCGTAGCTGGGCATCGGCGGGTATCACTCCGTGGTCACGCTGTCGGCGTTGTGGGTAAGGGCCGCTCCGAGGGTGTGCCAGCACAGGCTGGCGCACTTGACGCGCGCGGGAAACTCCCGCACGCCGGACAGGGCGGCGAGCTTGCCGAGCGAGGCGTCCGGCACGGCATCCTGCTGAGTGAGCAGCGCGTGTATCCTGTCGTAGAGCGCCATGACGGCGGCCTTGTCCTTGCCCTTGACCGCCTCGGTCATCAGCGAGGCCGACGCGGTCGAGATGGCGCACCCCTTGCCCTCGAAGCGGACATCCTCGATCCGCTCCCCGTCCATGCGCAGCCACACCGTCAGGTGGTCGCCGCACAGCGGATTGTGGCCCTCGGCATGCGCGTCCGAGGGCTGCAGCGGCCCGAAATTGCGCGGCCGCTTGTTGTGATCCAGGATCACGTCGCGGTACAGATCCTTCAGGTCCATCACGTAAACACCTCGCGGGCCTTGCCGAGCGCGGCGAGCAGGGCTGCGACGTCCTCCTCGGTGTTGTAGCAGCCGAAGGAGGCGCGCGCCGTCGCCGGAATATCGAAGAAGGTCATCACCGGCATGGCGCAGTGGTGCCCGGTGCGCACCGCCACGCCCTCCGCGTCGAGGATCGTTCCGAGGTCGTGCGGATGGCATCCGGCCATCGTGAACGACAGCACCGAGGCCTTGTGGGCCGCCGTGCCGATGATCTCGATGCCGGGAATGCGGGCGAGCCCGGCGGTTGCAAGCTCGAGCAGCCGCTGTTCGTGCCCGGCGATCGCCTCCTGTCCCAGGACCTCGACGTAGTCCATGGCGGCGGCGAGACCCACGGCTCCCGAGATGTTGGGCGTGCCCGCCTCGAACTTCCACGGCAGATCGTTGTAGGTGGTCTTCTCGAACGAGACCGTACGGATCATGTCGCCTCCGCCCTGCCACGGCGGCATGGCGCTGAGGAGCTGCTCGCGCCCGTACAGCACGCCGATCCCGGTCGGGCCGTAGAGCTTGTGTCCGGAGAATGTATAGAAGTCGCAACCCAGCTCGCGCACGTCGATGCGCGAGTGGGGGACGGCCTGGGCGCCGTCGACGAGCACGACCGCGCCGCGGGCATGCGCGGCGTCGACGATCCGCTTGACCGGCAGAACGGTCCCGAGCGCATTCGATACGTGCGCCACGGCCACCAGCCGGGTGCGCGGCGAGAGCAGCTCGAGGAACCGATCGAACTCGAGCTCGCCGCGCCGGTTGATCGGGGCGACCTTGAGCGTGCAGCCGGTCTGCTCGCGGAGCATCTGCCACGGCACGATGTTGGCATGATGCTCGAGCGCGGTGATCAGAATCTCGTCCGCGGGCCCCAAGCGCGAGCGCCCGAAGGACTGGGCCACCAGATTGATCCCCTCGGTGGTGCCGCGCACGAAGACGATCTCGCGCGTCGAGGCCGCGTTGATGAACCGCCGCACCCGCTCGCGCGCGCCCTCGAAGGCTTCGGTGGCCGCCTGGCTGAGGGCATGCACGCCGCGGTGCACGTTGGCGTGGCAATGGGTCTCGTACCGCTCCACCGCGTGCAGCACGGGCAGCGGACGTTCGCTCGAGGCCGCGCTGTCGAGATACACCAGCGGCCGGCCGTTGACCATCTGGTCGAGAATGGGGAAGTCGCGCCGCACGCGTGCGGCGTCGAAGCCGGCCGCGGGGGAGGCGGTGGCAACGGCAGCGGGTGCGCTCATTCGAGTAACTCCTTCAGCGAGGCGAGCTCGCTCACTTGGCCGGCGAGGTCGCGCTCGATCCGCCGGCGCAGCTCGGCAAGCCCGATTTTCGAGATCACGTCCTCGAGAAACACCCACTTGAGCAGGCGTTGCGCCGCCTCGGGCGCGAGGCCGCGCGAGAGCAGGTAAAACAGCATGTTCTCGTCGAGCTTGCCGGCGGTGGCGCCGTGGCTGCAGCGGACCTCGTCGGTGTAGATTTCCAGTTGGGGACGCACGTCGATCTCGGCTTCGGGGCCGGCGAGCAGGCCGCGCAGCGACTGGCGGGAGTCGGTGCCGCGCGCATTTTCACCGACGGCGATCTTGCCGTTGAACGCCACGCGGGCACGGCCGGAGGCTATCCCGCGGAAAATCTGCTCGGTGCGCGTGCGCGGCGCCATGTGCTCGCTCAGCACGTACGTGTCCTGGTTCTGCCGGCGGTCGCCGATCGCCGCCGCGGACAGGTCGACTTCCGCCCCCGTTCCGATCAGACGGACATGCACCGTGGAGCGCGAGGCGAGTGCGCCGACGCTCACCGCGATCAGGCCGTAGTGGGCATCCTGCGCAAGTGTCGCTTCGAGCGTGTCGAACCAGGCCGCGCGCGCGCCGGTCTGCTGCAGGCGGTAATGATCCAGGCGCGCCCCCTCGGCCAGATCGACGTGGACCGCGCTATTGACCAGGCTGGCCTCGTCGCCCGCACTGACGTGCCGCTCGACCACGGTCAGCCGGGCGCCGGCCTCCACGGTCAGCCGTACGCGCGGGTAGGAGGCGCCGGATTGAGCGGACGCGCACGCGATGAACACCAGCTCGATTCGCGGCGTTTCGGCCTCGCGGCTCACCCGGATTGCGGCGGCGTCGGTGGCGAACGCGTCGTTGAGCAGCGCCAGGCGCGCCTCCGGCAGAGCGGGCTGTTGCGGCACGGGCGCGGGCGCATCGGGCGTGCCCGACCGCAGGCTGCGTACCGATACTCCGGGGTGTTCCGCGGCTGGCCCCGTGGAAAGCACCCCATCGACAAAGACGTAGCGCGAAAACCCCGCCAGCGGCGCCGGCAGATCCGGGATGCGCGCGGGCGCGGCGGAGGGAGCGAAACGCGCCCGTTCCAACACCCGCAGGTTGGCATATCGCCAGTTCTCCTCCCGCGTGGCCGGCAGGCCTTGCGCGCACAGCGTTTCGATCGCCGCGCGCCGGCTCTCGCCGCCGATGACGCTCTCGGGCAGAGCGTCGCGGACCGCGCCGTATTCGTCCTTCAGCCGTGCCAGCAGTGCCGTGCTCATGCGGCTTCGCCAATCAGCCAGTCGTAGCCGCGCCGCTCGAGCTCCAACGCCAGGGACTTGTCGCCGCTGCGGGCGATGCGGCCCTTGACGAGCACGTGCACCCGATCGGGAACGATGTAATCGAGCAGCCGCTGATAATGGGTCACCAGCACGAGCGAGCGCTGCGGGGCGCGCAGGGTGTTCACGCCGTTGGCCACCACCTTGAGCGCATCGATGTCCAGGCCCGAGTCGGTCTCATCGAGCACCGCCAGGCGCGGCTCTAGCACCAGCATCTGCAGCACCTCGTTGCGCTTTTTCTCGCCGCCGGAGAAGCCTTCGTTTACGCCGCGCGAGAGCATGCTCTCGTCCATGCGCATCAGGCTCATCTTCTCGCGCACCAGCGTCAGGAACTCGAACGCGTCGACCTCGGGCAGTCCCCGGTGCTTGCGGGCGGCGTTGACCGCCGCCTTGAGCAGGTAGACGTTGTTGACGCCCGGGATCTCGACCGGGTACTGGAAGCCGAGGAACACGCCCTCGCGCGCGCGCTCCTCGGGGGGCAGGGCCAGCAGGTCGCGGCCCTGGAAGGTGACGGTGCCGCCCGTGACCTCGTAGCCCGGGCGGCCGGCGAGCACGTGCGCGAGCGTGCTCTTGCCCGAGCCGTTGGGACCCATGACGGCGTGCACCTCTCCGGCGGGGACCTCCAGTGTGAGACCCTTCAGGATCTCCTTGCCCTCTACGGCGACGCGCAGTTTGTCGATTTTCAGCATGTACATGACCTTGTTTAGCCGACCGCGCCTTCGAGGCTGACGGCGAGCAGGTTCTGCGCCTCGACGGCGAATTCCATGGGCAGCTCCTTGAAGACGGACTTGCAGAAGCCGCTGACGATGAGGTTCACCGCGTCCTCCTGGGAGATGCCCCGGGCCAGGCAGTAGAACAGCTCGTCCTCGCTGATCTTCGAGGTGCTCGCCTCGTGCTCCACCGTGGCGGAGGGGTTTTTCACCTCCACGTACGGGAAGGTGTGCGCGCCGCACTTCCCGCCCATCAGCAGCGAGTCGCACTGGGTGAAGTTGCGCGCTCCCTGGGCGCTCGGCAGGATCTTCACCAGTCCCCGGTAGGCGTTCTGGCCGCGGCCGGCGGAGATGCCCTTGGAGATGATGGTGCTGCGGGTGTCGCGGCCGATGTGGATCATCTTGGTGCCGGTGTCGGCCTGCTGGTGGTTGTTGACGGTGGCGACGGAGTAGAACTCGCCCATCGAGCCGTCCCCGCGCAGCACGCAGCTCGGGTACTTCCAGGTGATCGCCGAGCCCGTTTCCACCTGGGTCCAGGAGATGCGCGAGTTGCGGCCGCGGCACTCGCCGCGCTTGGTGACGAAATTGTAGATTCCGCCGACGCCGTCGGCGTCTCCCGGGTACCAGTTCTGCACCGTGGAGTACTTGATCCGGGCGTCATCGAGGGCAATGAGCTCGACGACCGCGGCGTGCAGCTGATTCTCGTCGCGCTGAGGGGCGGTACAACCCTCGAGATACGACACGTACGCGCCCTCGTCGGCGATGATCAGCGTGCGCTCGAACTGGCCGGTCTTGGCCGCGTTGATGCGGAAGTAGGTGGACAGCTCCATGGGGCAGCGCACCCCCTTGGGTACGTACACGAACGACCCGTCGGAGAACACCGCGGAATTGAGCGACGCGAAGAAGTTGTCGCTGTGGGGCACGACGCTACCGAGAAAGCGCTCCACCAGCTCGGGATGCTCGAGCACCGCCTCCGAGAACGGGCAGAAGATCACTCCCGCCTCCCGCAGCCGCTCTTTGAACGTGGTGGCCACCGAGACGCTGTCGAACACCGCATCCACCGCTACTCCGGCGAGCCGCGCACGCTCGTGCAGCGGCACACCGAGCTTCTCGTAGGTCTCGAGCAGCTTCGGGTCGACTTCCGAGAGGCTCTTGGGGCCGTCCGTCTTCGCCTTGGGCGCCGAATAATAGGAGATCGCCTGGTAGTCGATCGGCGGGTAGCGGGTGTGCGACCAGTGCGGCTCGCGCATCGTCAGCCAGTGCCGCAGCGCCTTCAGGCGCCATTCGGTGAGAAACGCGGGCTCGCGCTTCTTGCGCGAGATCAGTCGAACCACGTCCTCGTCGAGGCCCGGAGGGACCGTATCGGAATCTATCTCGGTGATGAAACCGTGCCGGTAGCTCTGGGAGACCAGGTTCTCGAGCTGTGCCGTATCGTTCATGAGGTCAACCAATGCGTGAATCAGGCGTGGGGGATGCGGATCGGGGCGCGCGACACGGCATCCTTGACGACGCGCTCGAGCGCGGGCAGCGGCACCCAGATCGGATCGAGGCCCGCCAGTTGCGCGAGGCTCACGTCGAACAGCGAACGGCGGACCGCGAGATTCAGCTGCTGCCATACGTGCCCGACGCGGCAGGTCTCCTCGATGTCGCACTGGCCGTGCGCCACCGAGCAATCGGTGAGCGCCACCGGTCCTTCCAGGGCATCGAGAATGGCTGCCGCGCTGATCTCGCTTGCCGGGCGCGAGAGCTGATAGCCGCCGTGCAGGCCGCGTGTCGAGCTGACGAGCCCCGCGCGCTGGAGCTGCTTGAGCAGTTTGCTCACGGTGGGCGCGGCGATGTGCGTCTGCTCGGCCAGTGACGTGGCCGTTTGCACGCGCTCGGGCTGCGTGGCGAGTACCGCCAGAAGCACTGTGGCATAGTCGGTGAGCCGGCTGATGCGGACCATGAATCCGTCCTTTAGCCTCGTGAGGCTTACTGAACTAGGACTAGTTTAGTGCTAATTACGCCCGGAACCAAGCGGTACGTAGAAGGTCTCCTTAGCGGCGCCGCCAAGTTTAGGTATCCTTGCGCCCCCTGACGCGAATACCGTAGCGTTTCTCGGGCGGCGCCCGTGCGCGCCGCCGGTCCACCCTGGAGAACCGTCATGAACCGCACCGACCTCGCCCGAACCGCCCACGCCATGGTCGCCACCGGCAAGGGGATACTGGCCGCGGACGAAAGCACCGGTACCATCGCCAAGCGTCTGGCGGCCATCCAGGTCGAGTCCACCGAGGAGCACCGGCGCACCTACCGCGAGCTGCTGTTCACCACGCCCGACGCGGCCAAGTTCATCAACGGGGTGATTCTCTATGACGAGACCATCCGCCAGAAAACCGCCAGCGGGACACCGTTCCCGGATTACCTGACGAGCCAGGGCATCATCCCCGGCATCAAGGTCGATGCCGGCGCCAAGCCCCTGGCCGGCTTTCCCGGCGAGACCATCACCGAAGGATTGGACAAGCTGCGCGCGCGCCTGATCGAGTACCACGAGCTCGGTGCGCGCTTTGCCAAGTGGCGAGCGGTCATAGACATCGCGCCCGGCATCCCGACGCCGTTCGGCATTCACGCCAACGCCCACGCGCTGGCGCGGTATGCCGCGCTGTGTCAGGAAAATGATATCGTGCCGATCGTGGAGCCCGAAGTGCTCATGGACGGCGATCACTCCATCGAGCGCTGCGAGGAGGTGACCGACGCGGTCCTCGGCACCGTGTTCGAGCAGTTGCGCGAGCATCGCATCTACCTGGAAGGCATGGTCCTGAAGCCCAACATGGTCATTTCCGGCAAGAAAGCCGCGAACCGCGCGCCGCCCGAGACGGTCGCCGAGGCGACCGTGCGCTGCCTGAAGCGCCACGTGCCGCCCGCGGTGCCCGGCATCGCATTTCTCTCAGGCGGCCAGTCGCCCACAGAGGCCACGCAGCACCTGTCGCTGATCAACCGCCTGGGGCCGCAGCCGTGGGCCCTCACGTTCAGCTACGGGCGCGCGTTGCAGGAGACAGCGCTCAAGGCGTGGGGCGGCCTGGCGGGGCGCTTCACCGCGGGTCAGCAGGAGTTCCACCGCCGTGCCCGCCTCAATGGCCTGGCTACCACGGGCCGCTACACGCCCGACATGGAAGCCCAGGCGGCCTGAGATCCCAGGGAAGAAAGCACCCGCGTGGCCGATTCACAAACCACTTCACAGTCCGCCGCCGAGTCAGACGCGGTCATCGACGTACGCGACGTGCACTATGCCGTCGATGGCCGGCCGATTTTCACCGGACTGGACGTCCTCGTGCGCCGAGGCCTCATTACCGCCGTGATGGGTCCCAGCGGCACGGGCAAGACGACGCTGCTGCGCCTGATCACCGGGCAGATCGACGCCGACCGGGGCCGGGTATCGGTGTTCGGCCGGGACGTGGCCGACATGGGCCGGGCGGAGATCTACGCCACTCGCCGGCGCATGGGCATGCTCTTCCAGAACGGTGCGCTGCTGACCGATCTGGATGTCTTCGAAAACGTCGCTTTCCCCGTGCGCGAGCATGCCAACCTGCCGGAGCCGCTGATCCGAAAGCTCGTGCTGACCAAGCTCGAGGCGGTGGGGCTGCGCGGGGCGGCGCATCTGATGCCGGCGGAGCTCTCCGGCGGCATGGCGCGCCGCGTGGCGCTGGCCCGGGCGATCGTGATGGACCCGGAAGTGCTGATCTACGACGAGCCCTTCGTCGGCCTCGACCCGATCTCCCTCGGCGTGATCCTGCGCCTGATCAAGGAGATGAACGACGTGCTCGGCATCACCAGCGTGGTCGTTTCCCACGACGTGCACGAGATCGCAACCATTGCCGACTACAGCTACCTGCTCTCGGAGGGGCGCATGGTCGATTCGGGCACGCCGGCGCAGCTCGCGGCCAGCGATTCGGCGACGGTGCGCCAGTTCATGACCGGCAGCGCCGAAGGGCCGGTGCGCTTTCACTATCCGGCCGCCGATTACGCGACCGAGCTGCTTGGAGCGGAAAGAGGATGAGCAACGGTTCCCGGGAAGGTGCGCTGGAAGGTGTGCGCAAGACCGGCGTCACGGCCCTGTTCTTCGGTCGGCTGCTGGCCGAGTCCGTGCCCGCCCTCGCGCGCCCGCGGCTCATCGTCGCGCAGATCTTCAATGCCGGCGCCCGCTCGCTCATCATCATCATGCTCTCCGGACTGTTCACCGGCATGGTGCTGGGCCTGCAGGGTTACGATCTGCTGCATCGGTTCGGCGCCACGTCGGCTCTGGGCACCGCCACGGCGCTTTCGCTGCTGAAGGAGCTGGGGCCGGTGCTGACGGCGCTGCTGTTCGCCGGCCGTGCCGGCACCGCGCTCACTTCGGAGATCGGCCTGATGCGGGCCACGGATCAGCTCACCGCCATGGAGGTCATGGCGGTCGATCCGCTGCGTTACGTCGCCGCGCCCCGTTTCCTGGGCGGGCTCATCGCCATGCCGCTGCTCACGGCCGTGTTCATCGTCATCGGCCTGTTCGGAGCGCAGCTCGTCGGGGTGCAGATGATGGGAGTGGACCACGGCATTTTCTGGTCGCAGATGCAAAGCGCGATCGCGCTGAAGGACGTGACCGAGGGGATCGTGAAGAGCCTGGTGTTCGGCGCGGTCCTGAGCCTGATCGCGGTCAATGAGGGCTACCACGCGGAGCCGACCGCCGCGGGCGTGGGCAGGGCGACGACCCGTACCGTGGTCGCCTCGTCCGTGATGACGCTGTTGCTGGATTACGTGTTGACCGCCGCATTTTTGTAAGAGGATAGCCGCCCATGCGAGCCAATCGCTCCCTCGAGATCGGAACGGGCCTGTTCGTGCTGCTGGGCCTGGCCGCGCTCCTGTTTCTAACCACCCAGCTGCCCTCGAGCGGCCTGAAGTTCGGCTTCGGCAAGATCCCCGCCTACCAGGTGACCGCGCAGTTCGGCAACATCGGCCAGCTCAAGGTCGGCGCCCCCGTCAGGATGGCCGGCGTACGCATCGGCGATGTCACCAAGATCGGGTTCAATACCGACAGCGACCGCGCCGAGGTGTGGCTGAACATCTATCGGAAGTTCAACCAGATTCCGCAGGACAGCTTCGCCAGCATCGACACCGAGGGTCTGCTCGGCGGGCAGTACGTCAGCATCAGCCCGGGCGGGCTCGAGATTTACCTCAAGAACGGCAGCCAGATACAGGAGACCCAGTCGGCGCTGGTGCTCGAGAATCTGATCAACAAGTTCTTCGCCAACTACGGCAGCAAGAGCGGCTCTGGCGGCCAGGGCGGCTCCAAGGAGCCCAAGTGATGAGACCGACGATCGTGATCGCCGCGGCGCTCGCCGCCGCCTTGGCGCAGGCACCGGCGCAGGCCGCGGCCGCGCAGCAGAGTCCGCCTGCCGGGCAGCAGGCCGCCCCCGCCTGGGTGCAGCCCTCGCAGGTCATCGAGTCCGCCGTCGAGCAGGTGCTGGCCGCGCTCAAGGGCCATCGGGAGCAGTACCGCAAGGATCCGGCCAAGACGGCCAGGCTGGTCGACAAGTACCTGTTGCCGCACGTCGATACGCAGCTCGCCGCGCGGCTGGTGCTCGGTCGCTACTGGCGCACGGCCAGCCCGCAGCAGCGCCAGCGCTTCATCGATGCCTTCTACCATTCGATGATGGTCAACTACGGGAGCGCGCTCGCGGACTTCCGGGCCAACATGATGAAGGTCTTTCCGACCCACCTGGCTCGCGGCACCGGTTTCGCCACGGTGCGCACCCAGGTGACGCGCGGCAACGGCTCGCGGGTGTCGGTCGATTACCTCATGCACATGACGCCGCGGGGCTGGCAGGCCTTCGACATTCACGTCGACGGCATCAGCTACATCAAGAGTTACCGCGACGACTTCGGGGCGCAGATCAGGCAGCAGGGACTGGATGCGGTGATCGAGCGCCTGGAGAAGGGTGCGGCGCCGAAGGCGCTCGCCCACGCGGGCGGCGCGTCGTGACCGCTGCGGCCACAGGCGCCTCGTTCGAGCTCGCGACCACCTCGGAGCATCGACGCGAGGCGCGCGGGGCGTTGACTTTCGCGACCGCCCGGAGCGCGCGCAAGCAGGGGCTGGCGGCGCTGCGCAGCGCCGGCCGGGAGCTGACGATCGACTGCAGCACGATCTCTCAGACCGACAGCGCGGGGCTCGCGGTGCTGCTCGACTGGCTGGCGGAGGCGAGGCGCCTGGGCAACTCGCTGCGCTTGCAGCAGCTCCCGGACGGTCTGTTGGCCCTGGCGCGCATCAGCGCGGTGCACGATCTGCTGGCGAAGGGAGTCTGAGCGAGCCTGCGCCGGCGAGGGGCTTGCCCTACGGGTGGTTGCCGCCCGACTGCTCGAGCTCCTTGAGTTCCTGCTCGGCCCCGCCGTGGCTCTTCGCGCCCTTCACCATGAATCTGCGCTGCGCCAGGTAGGTGTTGCGCACGAACGCATAAGGATCGTAGGCCTTCAGGGCCAGATTGATCTGCGGCTGGATATTGGTCGCCGTGTTCAGCGTGCCGACCGCGCGGCTGCTGTAATCCGCCCAGGTGTTCTGCACGTAGTGCACCGGATCGGTATATTCGGCCGGCACCAGCCCGATCGCATCCCGCAGGTCGGAGGGGCCCAGGAAGGGCAGCACCAGGTACGGTCCCGGCGGAATGCCCCACTTGCCGAAGGTCTGGCCGAAGTCCCGGTCCTCGCGCGGCAGGCCCATGGGGGTGGCCGGATCGAGAAGGCCGCCGATGCCGATGGTGCTGTCGACCAGGAACCGCGCCGTGTCCTGCCCGAAATGCAGCACCCGGCCCTGCAGCAGGGCGTTGACGATCACTTCCGGGTAGGTGAGATTGTTGAAGAAATTCGCGATGCCGGCGCGGACCGGGTGCGGAGTCACGCGCACGTAGGTCCTGGTCACCGGTTTGACGATGTGCTTGTCGACACCGATGTCGAAACGAAACGTCGTGCGATTCATGCGCTGCCAGGGGTCGCGTGGATCGCGCTCCGACGGCGGCACCGTGGCGCAGCCGACCAGCGTCAGGCAGGCAAGGGCGAGGGCAAGGGCGACTCTGATGCGCATGGGTGCGATGTCCTGTCCGTGCACAAACGGGTTGGGCATTGTAGCAGCGCAATCCGCGGCCTTCGCCCACGAAGCGGTCCGGAAAGGGAAAAAATCGCATGGAGCGATTGCCGATGGCGCGCGCCACCGGCTCGGGCGGGGGGTGTGGTCTTCGATTGCGCGGCCGCCGGCCCCGGGCCCGCGAGATCAGCCGCCGTGGCCGTGCCGCATTTCCATCAGGTAGCCGCGGGCCTGCTTGAGCGCCGCGGCGATGCGCTTGCGCTGCACCGGGTTGAGGCCGGGCGTGCCGAGCGCGATCTGGTATTGCTTGACGGCGAGCGGCACATTGCCGAGGGAGAGCTGGTAATAGCCCATGTAGTAGTAGGCGTCGCCGAGATCGCCGGCCGCGCTGGCGGCGCGCGCGGTGAGCGCGATCTCGCTCGGCGTCGGATCGACTATGTTGAACAGGTTGAGCAGCATCGCATGGGCCTGCGCGTTCTTGCCGTCGTCCATGAGCGTCCGGGCGTAGCGCACCGTGACCGGCACATTGAGCGGGAACAGTCGCTTGGCCTGTGCGAACGTGGCGAGCGCCTCGGGCATCTCGCCCGCCTGCGCCTGCGCGTGGCCCAGCGCGGAGTAGAGCAGGTGCAGGTCCGGATGCTGCCGCACGAGCTTGGCGAGGATCTTCACCGCCCGTGGGGACTGGTGATCGTGCATCAGGGCCAGCGCATCCCCATACATCGTGCCCACGCTGTGATCGCCGTGGGCGATCTTCTTGGCGAAGTACCGCTCGACATCCTCGTCCGCCGGCGCGCTCAGCACCCGCACGCGCGCCTTGATGAGGTAGTAATCGGGCGAGCTGGTGTTGGGTGCGGGCGGGAATTGCGCGGCGCGCGCGCGAGCCTGCGCGATGCGATTGACGGTGATCGGGTGATCGATGAGCACCGCGGGGACCCATGCGTCCTGCAGGCCCTGCATCCGCATCATGTGATCGAAGACATCGGGCATGGCCTGCGGGTCGAAGCCGGCGGCCGCCAGGTACTCGATGCCGACGCGGTCGGCTTCCTCTTCCACGCTGCGGCTGTAGTCGATCTGCTCCTGCGCGGCCAGTCCCTGCGAGGCGACGATGCCGCCCTCGATGGCCTGCCCGCTGCCGCCGGCCGCCCCGAGCAGGATCGTCGCGAGCATGGCGGCGAGGGACTCCATGTTGGCGTGTTGCGCGTTGAGAACCTTGCGCGCGATGTGATTCTGGGTCTCGTGCGCGGTCTCATGCGCCATGACGGCCGCGAGCTCGGATTCGCTGTGCGTGAACAGGATGAGGCCGGAGTTGATGAAGACGAAGTCCCCCGGCGCGGCGAAGGCGTTGACCACCGGCGTGTTGACGCACAGATAGTGGAAATGGGCCGCTCCCTTCTCGCTCTGCGAGGCGAGACGCTTGCCGATCCAGTTCAGGTACTCATCGACCGCCGGGTCCTGGAGAAGCTGACCCTGCGAGCGCATCTGCAGCATCATCGTGTAGCCGATCTGGTACTGCACCGACTGCGGCAGGGCGGCGGAGGCCGCGCTGCCTAGCCTCGGCAGCTGCGAGTCTATGGCCGAGGGCAGGTCGGTGGTCAGCGGGATCGGGGGCAGGGGCGGCGGCCCGTCCGACCGCGACGGCTCGTGCTTGTGCACGTCGGTCAGCCGGGCCGGCGGGGGGGTGGGAGGCATCCCGGCCGCTGCCACCGTGGCGTTCACGAAGGCGGCCAGCAGAATCCAGACGAGCGCGCGCATGTACCTTGGACCTCGGCCGGCGGGGATCGGTTTCCCTGGATTTACAGAAGCTTACAAATCTTCAGGCGCGGGATGAGCCGCCGTCCAGGCAGGCAGCTTACCAAAAACCGCGGAACGCGCCGGATGATCCAGGGCGTGGGCCTCAAAGATTGTCCGAGGCGAAGTCCGCCAGCCGGGAGCGCTCTCCGCGCATCAGGGTGACGTGACCGGAGTGCGGCCAGCCCCGGAAGCGGTTGACCGAATACGTCAGTCCCGATGTCGTCTCCGTCAAATACGGCGTGTCGATCTGGGCGACGTTGCCCAGGCAGACCAGCTTGGTGCCGGGGCCGGCGCGGGTGACGAGCGCCTTCATCTGCTTGGGCGTGAGGTTCTGTGCCTCGTCGAGGATCAGGAATCGGTTGAGAAAGGTGCGCCCGCGCATGAAATTGAGCGAGCGGATCTTGATGCGGTTGCGCAGCAGGTCCTGCGTGGCGGCCCGTCCCCAATTGCCCCCCTCCTGGCCGCCGGTGAGCACCTCGAGGTTGTCCATCAGGGCGCCCATCCAGGGCTCCATCTTTTCTTCCTCCGTGCCGGGGAGGAACCCGATGTCCTCTCCGAGCGGGATGGTCACCCGCGTCATGATGATCTCGGCGAAACGGTTGTTCTCGAGGGTCTGAGTCAGCCCGGCCGCGAGCGCCAGCAGAGTCTTGCCCGTTCCCGCCGGCCCCAGCACGGTCACGAAGTCGATTTCCGGGTCCATCAGCAGGTTCAGTGCGAAGTTCTGCTCCCGGTTGCGCGCGGTGATGCCCCAGACGCCGTGCCGCTCGCTGCGGTGGTCCCGCAGGAGCTCGATGACGGCCGCCTCGCCCTCGATCCGGCGCACGATGCCCTCGATTCCCTGCGGGCTGTCCTCGTACACCCCTTGGTTGGGCTGCCAATCGACCACCGCGGGGCCGGCGATCTCGTAGAACGTGCGCTCGCCTTCCTTCCACGAGCGCATGTCCTGGCCGTGGCGCTCCCAGAAATCGCCGGTCAGGGCGGTCATGCCGCCAAAGAGAACGTCGCTGTCATCCAGCGTCTTGTCGCTGTAGTAATCCTCCACATGCACACCAAGGACCGCCGCCTTGATGCGCAGGTTGATGTCCTTCGATACGAGGATGACGCGCGTGTCCGGCAGCTCGCGCTGCAGCGCCAGGGTCTGTGTCAGGATGATGTTGTCGTTGCCGGAGTCCGACGCTCCGGCGGGTGCCGCGGCCGGCAGGCGGGTCTGGAAGAACAGGCGCCCCGAGGAGGGCTTCTTGCCATGGTTGCCGCTGTAGCGGCCCGGCAGCGGCAGGCCCTGGTCGATCTGCTCCTTGGTCGCCCCGCGCATCATGTCGTCGAGGAAGCGGCTGACCTGGCGGACGTTGCGGGAGGCTTCCGACAGGCCCTTCTTGTGGGCGTCGAGCTCTTCGAGCACCACCATGGGCAGATAGACGTCGTGCTCCTCGAAGCGGAAGATGCAGGCCGGGTCGTGCATGAGCACGTTGGTATCGAGCACGAAAATACGCCGGTCGCCGCGCGGCCTGGGTCTGGGCTCGCAGTTCGGCAAGTGGCTCTCGGCCGGATGGGCGGCGCCCGCGCGCGAGCCGGCGCCGGGCGGCCGGGGGTCACAGAGACCGCGTTGCTTCAAGTACCGCCTCCGCGTGTCCGGGGACTTTCACCTTGCGCCACTCCTGCCGCAGCACGCCCCGGGCGTCGATCAGGAAGGTGCTGCGCTCGATGCCGAGGTATTTGCGCCCGTACAGGCTCTTCTCCCGGATGACATCGAAGAGCTTGCATACCCGCTCTTCCTCGTCCGAGAGCAGGGCGAACGGCAAGCGCTCCTTGGCCTTGAATTTCTCGTGAGAGGTCAGGGAGTCGCGCGAGATGCCGACGATGTCCGCGCCCGCCTTGCGGAACGCGGCGTGCAGGTCGCGGAAGTCCTGCGACTCGCGCGTGCACCCCGAGGTCATGTCCTTGGGGTAGAAATAGACCACCAGCGCCCGCCCCGAGGCGTTCTTCAGCCTGAAGGTGCCGCCGCCGGTGGCGGGCAGTGAGAAGTCGGGGACCTTGGCCCCGGGGGCGATTTTAGGCATCGGTCAGGACTTTACCGGTTCGAGGATGGCATCGAGGTTCAGGGAGTCGCAGTAGTCCATGAATTCCTCGCGCAGGTGCGCCACGGGAATGCGGCTCGGGACGTTGACGATCATCTGCACCGAGAACATGGGTGCTCCGGTGTGGGCCGCCGGATAGCTGCGAGTGGAGACCTCCGCGATGTCGATGCCGCGGGTCGCGAAAAAGCCCGACAATCCGGAGACGATGCCGCCCTGGTCCAGGCTGACGACGTCGATCGAATATGGGAGCATGTCCGTACGCGCGGGGCGCGGCTCGGTGCGCTTCATGTGCACGCCGAGGCTGCCCGAATCGGTCAGGCGCTTGAGCTCGGTTTCCAGCTTGGCAAGCGCGTGCCAGTTGCCCGAAACCAGCAGCAGCATCGCGAATTCGGCCCCCAGGGCCACCATGCGGCTTTCGGTAATGTTGCCGCCGCACTCGCTGATCACCCGGGTCAGCTCGTGGACCATCCCTGTTCTATCGCTGCCGATCGCGGAGACGGCCAGGTGCTGCTTCATTTGTTCCGTGGGTGCGCTCATCAACGTGCTTGAGGCGGGAGTGTACCGGTAGAGCGGGTCGCTGGCGACAACGACGTCGGCACTACTTTATAAGCGCTGGATCCGGGTGTCCCGCCCGGCCCGGCGCCGCGACGACCAGAAAGCGTGGTTTTTGCTCGCCGCCGGCTGTCTGCGGCGGCGGGCATATCTTGCCACGCGGTTCCCGGCTTCGCCGAAAGGTGGCGCCTCGCCCCGTGCCGGGTAGCGGGACTTCGCGAGCGCGCGAGCGGCGTCGCCCTGGACGCAGGAGCGCCGATAGCGGCTATACTCAAGGGCTGTTCGCCCTCTGCAAGCCTCGCGGTCAGAAATCTTGAGCCCTTCTTCTTCCACCTCCGCGGTGAACGGTCGCGGTCCCGTTGCCGAAGGAAGCGTCGTCGCCATCGTCACGCCAATGGACGCTCATGGCGCGATCGACTACGCCGCCTGGGGGCGGCTCATCGAGTGGCATATCGACAGCGGCACCGCCGGTATCGTGGTCGGGGGCACCACGGGGGAGTCCGCCACTGTGACCGAGGCGGAGCTGGAAGAGCTCACCAGGCGCGCCTGCGAGCAGGTGGCCGGCCGCATCGCCGTCATCGCCGGTGCCGGCACGAACAGCACGGCGGCCACGGCGGCTCGCGCGCGGTGGTTGTCGCAGCTGCCGATCGACGGCATCCTGGTCGTCACGCCGGCGTACAACAAGCCGACCCAGGAGGGCCTGTACCGGCATTTTGCCGCCGTGGCCGAGGCCGCGGGCAAGCCGGTGCTGCTTTACAATGTGCCCGCGCGCACCGCCGTGGACATGCTGCCCCCCACGATCGGACGGCTCTCGCAACTTCAGCGCATCGTCGCGGTCAAAGAAGCGGTGCCTGGGCCTGAGCGGGTCCGGCAGATTCTGGAGGTCAGCCGCGAGGGCTTTACGGTCCTCAGCGGCGACGATGCCACCGCGCGGGAGGCGATACTCGCAGGAGCGAGGGGGGTGATTTCGGTCACCGCGAACGCGGCGCCCAAGGCGATGGCGGAGATGGTCGCGGCCGCGATGGGCGGGGACGCGGCCGGTGCGGAGCGCATCGATGCGCTGCTGGCACATGTGCACCGGGGACTGTTTCTCGAGCCGAATCCGATCCCGGTCAAATGGGTGCTCGCGCAGCTCGGCCGGATCGGCCGCGGCATCCGCCTGCCGCTTACGGAGCTGTCCGAGGCCCATCAGCCGGCTGTGCTGGCCGCGATGCGCGCCGCCGGGGTGATCTAAAGTTTTTCGCGAGGAGTGTCATAGATGAAGTTCAGGGCCTCATGGGCTCTCGCCGCCGTTTTTCCGGTGCTGGCCGGCTGCCAATCCATCCCGGTGCACATGCCCTGGCATCACCGGGCGCGTATCGCGTCCTGTTACAAGTCGCAGCCCTACATGCATGCCCGGACCATTCCCGCGCTGAAGGTCCCTGACGGCATGGACCACCCGAACACCAGCGATGCGCTCGTGGTGCCGGCGCTGAAGGGGCCCGCGCCCCCGTCGCCCAAGCCCGGGCAGCCCTGCCTGGATGCGCCCCCGCCGTTCAACGCGCCACACCCGCTGCCGGCGCCCAAGGCGTGATCCGCGCCCCAGGACGGGCGACCGGCCGCTGCCGCCGGGGCGGGACCGTAGTATCATGCGCGCCCGCGCCGCCGGGGCGCTTCGGCAGCCTCGCCGGGTGAGCCGCGTCAGCGGCGAACGCCTGCCCGGGACGAGGCGGGCGGGGTGCCTCGCTGCCAGGGAAGGTCAGTGTGACGTGCCCGAAGTGCGACGTTGATTCAAAGGACGCGGAGAGGTGGCCGAGCGGTCGAAGGCGCTGGACTGGAATTCCAGTAACATCTTCACGGGTGTTCGTGGGTTCGAATCCCACCCTCTCCGCCAGCTTCAATATTCCCGGTGAACCTCCACGGTGGGGTTCGAACCCACGAACCATGGACAATAGGGTTCGACAAGCGCGCAGGAGCGCGCTTGAACGGCGCGCAGCGCCGGCCCCGTAGGGGCGAGGCTCAGGACGAGCCGAGTAATCCCACCCTCTCCGCCAGCTTCAATATTCCCGGTGAACCTCCACGGTGGGGTTCGAACCCACGAACCATGGACAATAGGGTTCGACAAGCGCGCAGGAGCGCGCTTGAACGGCGCGCAGCGCCGGCCCCGTAGGGGCGAGGCTCAGGACGAGCCGAGTAATCCCACCCTCTCCGCCAGCTTCAATATTCCCGGTGAACCTCCACGGTGGGGTTCGAACCCACGAACCATGGACAATAGGGTTCGACAAGCGCGCAGGAGCGCGCTTGAACGGCGCGCAGCGCCGGCCCCGTAGGGGCGAGGCTCAGGATGAGCCGAGTAATCCCACCCTCTCCGCCAGTGAAACGAACAGGGCCCCTTGCGGGACCTCGATTCGCTACCCTGGCAGCCAGTTCTCGACCCGCAGATCCGGGACTCGGCGGAACTCACTCTCGTTGCTGCTTACGAGGGTGAGATCGAGAGATCGAGCGTGTGCCGCGATGAGCAGATCATTCGGGCCGATAGGAACTCCCTGTCGGGCGAGCCGATGACGGATATCCCCATAGTGCCGATCGGTCGGTGCTTCGAGCGGGAGCACGTCCAGCGCCGATAGAAGGAGGTCTACGCGTTCCGATAGCTTCTTCGACTCCGCCTTTTCGGCACCATAGCGAAGCTCCCCGGCGACGACGATGCTGGTGCAGACGGAGTCTTCGCCTCGGGCGGCAATGTGCCTCGCCACCCGGCCTTGCGGATGTCGTATCAGGTCCGACAGGATGTTGGTGTCCAACAGATAACGGAGCGCCACACTCAGAGCTCCACATCTTCCAGTGGAGCGAGATCTCCGTCCACGTCCGGAAAGCGCGTCTCGATCGGATCCAGAGTGGCCAGCAGCGCGAGCAGGCGCCCCTTACGTACCGGCTCGATCACCAGGCGATCCCCTTCCTTGCGCAGGATGGCCTCATCCCCTTCCAATTCAAATTCGCGAGGAATGCGCAGGGCTTGATTCCGGCCGTTGCGAAACAGCCGCACATGGCGTTCGGGCTCGATCATCACAGTGATCCATGAATGGCATATGCTTAAGCATATGCCAAATGGCCAAGGAGGTCAACGCACCGGCCAGCGATCAAATGACGCGGCGCATCCCGAACAGAATCATTCCCTTGGTCACCCGATAGACGAACCAGAGCCACAGCGGCACGAAAACCAGCCAGCCGAACCCGAAGGGCACGCAAAAGCCGGCAAGAATCGACCACACCAGGAACAGGAACGCGGTGCGCACGCGCCATTGCCGGTGACTCTGCAGCAACGGGTCGGACCAGCCGAGCGCATCTATTCTCGTATCGCCATACACCTGGTACCAAATGGTGAAGACGAACAGCACGGCGCCGAGCGCAAGCGCGGCGTACGCGCGCCAGGACCGAAGCGTCTCCTGCCCTTCGCCCTCGAGAGCGAGCGACCCGTTCGCGCCGGCCGCCTCCGTCATTTGCCGACTCTCCACCACCGTTCCTCGCTGGTGAGGACCCGCTTCCAATAGAGCTTGTAAATGAGGTACGTCAGTATGGAGAGCGCCACGAAAAGACCGATGATCCAGGGCCCGAGGCGTGCCCGCTCCTGCGCGTGCGGATGTGCCACCGCATAGAGAAAGTCCACGATGTCCCGCGCCGTGCGATCGAACTGGGCCGGCGTCATGCTGCCTTTCGTCAGCGGCTCGACGCCGATCGCCACTTTGGCCGGACTGCCGAAGCGCAATCCCTCGGCCATCACCGGCTTTTGCAAGCCTTGCAGCGGAGCGAAGACGTCAGGCATGGCGACGTTGTAGTACACCACATTATTGACGCCATTCGGACGCGTCGGATCGACATAGAACGACGTCAGGTAGGTATACAGCCAGGCCGGGGAGTGGCGCCGGGCTATGTCCGTCAGATCGGGGGGAAGGACCTTCACGAACGCGTGAATGACGGCCGGCGGCATGTTCGATGTGATGAGGTCGTGATAATGCCTGCCGTTCGTTCCGATGACCTGATCGAACCGGCCTCTGCTCATGCCCAGTATCCGCGGCAGGGAGCTGTACCGCGTCCCCTGCAGCGAATGGCATGCCACGCACATGTGCAGGGTGTACAGAGCCCCATTGCGCAACGCCGCCTTGTCCCGCAGATTGACCGCTATCGGCTTCAGCGGCGGCTTTGTGGTGGCCACCGAGGCCAATGCCGTGCCGCCGGGCAAGGCCAGCAGCCATGCGGTCAGCACAAGCAACACCGGGGGGATCCTGAACCGTGAATTTTGCTTCGTCATTGCTTGATCCTGCCGAATTGAGTTCGTGTATTTCCCGCCCTCGTTTGTCGCTGACATGCGTATCTCCCGCTCCGATCCCGCACTCAGTGGAAAATGCCGCCGGCAGTGAGTCTTTCCGGGAGCTTCTCGGCATCGTATGCCAGGGCCGGAAACACGATCGAAAGCCCGAACAGCAACAACACGTACAGCGCGGGGATCCAGTCGGTCAGCAGCATCAGGCCCCAGCCGTGGGCGTGAATGGAGTACATCCACAGGTCAACCGACCATACCAGCGCTTCGGCAATCACCAGCCATAGCACCTTGGTGCGGGTGGTGCGCCGGCGATTGAAGAACGGCAGCACCAGGAACGTCGCGTAGAAAACCTCGGTAACGTGCAGTCCGTACACCATGTTGTGCTCGGTCGCCAGGCCGTGCGCCACCAGTCCGAGCCAGAGGAACGAAAACGCCATCGACAATATGTTGATCTTGTAGAGCACCGATCGATAGCGAATCGAGCGAATGGGGTTGCGGTCGAGCAGCGGCAGACAGGCGAGTAGCGCGAACGATCCCGCGAACGCCATGATGCCGTACATTTTGTCGGGAACGCCGCGCAGCATGGCGTAGAACGGCAGGAAGAACCACAGCGGGTGGATGTCCGCCGGCGTATGCAGGATGTTCGCGGGCGTGTAATTGAGCTTGTCCAGCAGCAGTCCCCAGCCGCCCGGGTTGTAGAACACGAACCAGAAAAAGACGACGAAGAACACGCTTACGCCGAACAGATCCTTGACCGTGTAGTACGGATGAAACGGTATGCCGTCGCGCGGCCAGGACGTCTCATTGACGTTGTCGTGGATTTCAACGCCGTCCGGATTGTTCGAGCCGACCTGGTGCAGCGCGATCAGGTGCACCAGGACCAGTGCGAGCAGCAGAACGGGCATCAAAAACACGTGGAAGACGAAGAACCGGTTGAGCGTCGGCAGGCCCACCACGAACGAGCCGCGCATCCATGTGGCGATCGCCTTGCCGATGAACGGCACGGCGGTGACGAAGTTGGTCACCACGGCCGAACCCCAGTAGGACATCTGGCCCCAGGGGAGCAGATAGCCGAGAAACGCCTCGGCGGCGAGTGCGAGGTAGATGAAGATACCGACAAGCCACAGCAGCTCGCGCGGCCTCTTGTACGAGCCGTACATGATGGCGCGGTACATGTGCAGGTAGACCAGCAGGAAGAA
>OBLK01000110.1_pt1 | contig 30755 bp, 33 predicted proteins | sample 1518871 | NCBI WGS metagenome assembly OBLK01 (sample SAMEA2464837, study PRJEB22497) | soil metagenome | biome: Grassland; feature: Farmland; material: Clay | place: Australia | collected 2013-02-01 | depth 0.8 m
CGCCGCGCACCGTGCGGCGACGCGCCGGTGCCGCCCCCGCAATCCGCCGCTCGGCCTGCCCGTTGCCCAGCCGGTGGTGCCTGTGCCTGGCGGCCGGCCTGGTCGTGCTCGGCGTGGGCCTGGCGCTGTGGGCCCGGGAGGCCAATACGGTGGTGGTCATCGTGCCGCAGGCGAGCGGCACGCTGGGCTCGATCGACAACCCGCCGCTGTCGGCCGCGGGCGGACAGCAGGCGCAGCGGCTTGCGCAGCGCTTTGCCAGCGCCTCCGGCCCGGAGGGTCTGCAGGCGATCTTCGTCAGCGACACGCGCCGGGCCGAGCAGACCGCCTCGCCCCTGGCCCAGATGCTCAACCTCAAGCCCATCGTCCTGGCCAGCCACGACGGCGACGGCATGTACTCCGAGATCATGAGCCAGCATGGCGGGGACATGGTGCTGGTCGTGTGCACGCGCGAGGCGATCGTGGATCTCGTCCACGCGCTGAGCGGCCACGACATCCGGCCGCCGACGGCGCGCACCATGTACATCGTCACCGTCCCGCGCTACGGGCCGGCCAAAGTGCTGCGGATGACGATCTGATCAACCGCGGGCCAGGACCCGCCGCACGAACGCCGTGTGCGCGCCGATGCGCAGATCCGCCACCACGCGGTCGCGGATCGTGCGATTGGGCTCGATGAGGAACGTGGCCCGGCGCACCCCGAGCTTCAGAGGCCCTTTCACCCCGTACATCCGCACGACGCAGCGGTCGACATCCGACAGCAGCGTGAAGGGCAGGTGATATTTGTCCCGGAAGGCGTGGTGGCTCTCGGGACTCTGCGAGCTGATGCCGGCCAGCCCGAAGCCGGCGGCCTGGATGGACCGGTACAGCTCGCGGAACCGGCAGGCCTGGCGGGTGCAGGCGGGGGTGAAGTCCGCGGGATAGAAATAGAGGAAGAGCGGGCCGTTCTTGAGCAGTCCGCTGAGCGAGACGGATTTCCCGTCCGAATCCGGCAGGGTGAATTCCGGTGCGCGCGCGCCGACGGCCAGCATGGGGCTTCCCCTCGGGTTGGCCTTGGCAGGGGAGAATATCACAGCTAGAATCGCCCGCCTCGCGTGGGGCGGTAGCTCAGCTGGGAGAGCGTCGCGTTCGCAATGCGAAGGTCGAGGGTTCGATCCCCTTCCGCTCCACCATCCATCCTTCTACTCCCTTCCATACCCCTCCGGCGGCGTCCACACGCAGCCGGAGTCTTTGTCTAGAACATATATAATTCAGTTAGTTAGAGTACATTCCTGTCCTGGCGCCGAACATAAAGGTCCATCCGCGGCCCTCGCTTGATCGGGGTATCTCTTGGGGTACCACGGCGCCCGGCTTAGCCGGTATCCCAGTCATGAGCCTGAGTGGGGTCGGGGTTCGCGCCGCAAGGAGAGTGTCGCTCGCGGCAAGTACTTCGCAGCGGGAGCGAGACCAACTCGTCAAGATCGTCGGTCCCCACCCGGGGGAAGCGGCCTATTGCCGAGATCGAGGCGCCGGAGCTCCTTGCTGTACTGAAACGCCTGGAAAAGAAAGGCGTCCACGACACGGCACAGCCGCCAGGCAGTCGCATAACGTTCCTGCCATGGATCGGGGTTGCCGATCCGGGAAACTGACTTGCTAGGCGTTTTTCGGACCAATTGATTCTGGGAAAATGGCTCCCACGGCGATGTGGGGGAGCTATGAAGAGGACCCGATATACCGAAGAGCAGATGGTGAAGATCCTGCGCGAGGCCGATGCCGCACCGGTGGCATCAATGCGGACATTCAAAGCATAAATGATCAGCTATACCCCTTCGCGGGCACTGGATCTGATTGGTTATAGCCTGAAAAAAAGATCGTCTTTTGAACAGTTATAGCTAGACATCGCAATTGCCGCGGACTCCATCCGCGAGATTCACCGCCGGTTTTGCGAAGCGCTGCCCGAAGGCCTGCTGTGGGTTGAGGATTCGGCGACACATGAACGCATGCAGGTCATCCCCGGCGAGCTGCGCACCCGCGATGTGGCGGTGGGCGGCCATATCGCCATCAGCGCGCCGCCCGTGCCGCGCTTTTTCGAGCGCTTCGAGGAGGTCTACGGTCGTCTCGGCAAGACCGAAACCATTCTCGCCGCAGCGGCGACCCATCACCGCTTGGCGTGGATTCACCCGTTCCTCGACGGTAACGGCCGGGTGGCGCGGCTGATGTCGCATGCAACGTTGTTGGAAGCGCCCGACACCGGCGCGGTCTGGTCCGTCGAGCGCGGCCTGGCGCGCAACGTCGCCGCTTACAAGAACCATCTGGCGGCTTGCGACATGACGCGCCGCAACGATCTCGACGGTCGCGGCAATCTCAGCGAGGAGGCCCTGGCGGAACTCACGCGGTTCTTCCTGACCACCTGCCTCGATCAGGTCACCTTCATGGAGGGCCTGATGCAGCCGGACTCCCTGCGCGCCCGCATCCTGCTGTGGACCGAAGAGGAAATCCGACTCGACCGTTTGCCGCCAAAGTCCGGCGCCATCCTTGAAGCCGTGCTCTATCGCGGCGAGCTGCCGCGCGGCGATGCCGCCGGCGTCGTCGGCACCGGGAACCGCCAGGCACGGCGCATCGTCTCGGCTCTGTTCGAGAGAGGCGTGCTGATCTGCGAGAGCAGCCGGGCGCCGCTGCGGCTTGCTTTCCTGGCGACGCTGGCATCGCGCTGGATGCCGGGGCTGTTTCCGGATCAGCATGCTTAAGAGATCGGTTGCAGCCAGGTTGCGTGGGGAAGCCATACCCGGCGTCAATTGTGGCGATCCCGGCCGCTGGGGTTCGGGGGACGCGCACATGGCGCGGCCGGCCGCGGGGGAGGGCAATGTCCCGGGTGCCGGGATCGTCCGGCATCCGCTGCTCTGGATCACCTGGACCCCTTGATTTTCCCGTGCCCACCCATAGGTTCCAGGGCGCCCAAGCGGCTCATCGAACCGATAGGAGGTGCTCTTATGTTCGGTATTCCCTCGAATATGCCGAGCTCGGTCTTTGACGAGCTTTGGCGATTGCAGCAGGAGGTCGGCGATCTTTTCGGCAGCTGGAGCTCTCCCTTAGGCATCCGGTCCCTGCCCCGGGGTAGTTTCCCGGCGATCAATGTCGGCCAGACGCCCGAGCGGGTGGAGGTCTATCTGTTCGCCCCCGGCATCGACCCCAAGAGCCTCGACATCTCGATACAGCAGAACCTGCTCACGGTGTCGGGCAAGCGGGAGATCGGGTCCGAGGAGGAGGCGGACTACTATCGCCAGGAGCGCTTCTCCGGCGAGTTCCGGCGGGTCATCAGCCTTCCCGAGGACGTCGACCCCGAGCGGGTACAAGCCAAGTACGTCGACGGCATCGTGCAGATCGGCGTGCAGCGGCGCGAGTCCGCCCGGCCGCGCCAGATCGAGATCCATTGAACGAAGCGGAGGTCGCTCACATGGCTACGAACACCGAAGTCACCCGACGCGGATCCGGCGCCGCGGCCGAGCAGGCATCCGGCTCCGCCGCTCAACGCACTCAGGCCGCCGAGGCACCCATCCGTCCCCCGGTGGATATCTGGGAGAACAAGGACGGCATCGTCCTGTGCGCCGACATGCCGGGTGTGTCCAAAGACCGTCTGAACCTGCACATCGATGGCAACAATCTGATCGTCGAGGGCCAGGTGGAATTCGAGCTCCCGGAGAACGCCGAAGCTCTCTATGCCGACGTCCGCTCCAGCCTGTACCGCCGCAGCTTCTCGCTGAGCGGTGAGCTCGAGACCGGGAAGATCGAGGCGAACCTCAAGGACGGCGTGCTGACCGTGCGCATTCCGAAGCGTGCGGAGCTTCGCCCGCGGAAAATCGAGGTGCAGTCCTCCTGATGGCCGGCCCTGGAGAGCGCCACGGGCCCTGACCGGCTCGTGGCGCTCCGGTGGATCCCGCTGCGCTCGAGGCTACTGGCATATCAGCCAACCCTGGAGTGCCCGGCCGTGGTGACAGCTGCCGCGCGCATCCGGGAAACACGTGCCCTGCCGCGCGCCCGGATGGCGCGGAACTTATGGCCCTCCGGCGCCCGGTTCATGAACCGAAGGGTAGGTTGCCGTATGACACTCGACGTCGGTGTAGGGAAAATCCTCTCCCTTGTAGAGGAGCGGTTGATCGACGGCGCGGGACAGCGCGTACGAGAAACAATCACCGAAATTCAAGCCGGCGCGATGGCGGCCTTTGCCGTATTTGCAAAAGGCATCGCGAGCGATCCGGGCTTGCTCCGCATCGACTGGCACGATGGTGATTTGAGCGCGCGCGATGAAGTGGTCGAGATCTCGGACCCCCTCCGCGCCATAGCGGGATTCCAGGATCATTGAGCATTCCACGTAGCTCGCGGCGGAGACGAGTCGACTGTTCGCAGCCTCGATTTGCTCGTTGAACCGTCTGCGCTCCGGTTCGTTTTGCAGAATGGCGAGGAACGCCGAGGTATCGATGACCATCAGCCCGGCAGTCCGTGCTCGTCGTATCCGATGATCTGGTCCGCGCCGCGCCGGTCGCGGACGGGCAGCGTAGCGCAGTGCAGGGCGATTTCATCGAGATCATCGGCCAGACCACGCTTGGACCGGGTGCGGCGCACGCGCTCCAGGCGCTCCTTGAGTGCCTGCGTGACGGCCTCCGTCTTGGTTTCGCCGGTCAGTTTCGCAAGCAGCGAGGCCAGTTCCTCGGCCTGTCGATTTCGAATATTGAGCGGCATGGATCACCACATATAGATTACGATCTACACAGTAACACATCTGCGCAGCCTGGGTCACGGCGGACGAAATTGCGCATCTCATATCCATCCGTCCTATCCTCCGTCAGAGTCCACAAGAGCGGAATCCAATAAGAAAAAGTCTTTTTAATCAATTACTTGTATCCTGAGAGTGTGCCAAAGAGCGGATCTAAGCGAACCAGGCCATGCAGATCTGGGCACAGTCGGGTCCACCGCTCCGTGAAGGTCCGGCGATATATGCGCGGAGCCGCCGGGAATCCAAGCACCATAAAATTGGTGCGCTGCGGGTTCCCGCAGACCGAGCAGATGGACGGCATCACGCAGGCTCAGCGTCTCTTGCGCAAGGACATCATCGACAAGGTGCTCGAGCGCGACATGACGGCGCTCTTCGGCGTGAGCCGCGTGCTGGATCTGGAACACACACTCCCGTATCTGTGTATGCACGATGGCGTGGTCGATATGGCGGACGTGTGTTCAAACCTGGAGGTCAAGCGGCCCACGGCACGGCGTATCATCGAGTTGGTGCAAGCCGCGCGCCTGACCCACCGCCTGCCGCGCTGCGGCCACGGCAAAGATTTGCTGCCTGCACATGAAGGCGGAGGGGTGGTAAAGTGGCGTCCAACAAAATCGTTGATGCCTGATTCAAGCGCCCTCCACATTGGACAGTGTCCGCGCCCGCCGGTCTCCATATTCGCTGTCATGTGACCTGGAACTTCAAAGTCGCCGTTGGTTGACAAAGAATCCTGCAATGAGCGCTTACACGAATAAGACCCAGGAAGGCAGAGCTCGATCCGTGGTCGGTGACGTTTCTCCAAGGAAGAGCGACCGGGGCGCGTCTTTGCAATTCGCGGATGGCCGACCGCAGACCGTCGCGCAAAGAGCATTACAAGAAGCGGCGAGCAACAGTCCGCGCGTGCGGCAGCTTGGAAGAATCCAGGATCTTGCCAATGGCCGATCACAGTCGGAACGAGCCGCTTCCGGGATCAACAATCGACAACCGGTCCAGAGATATATCACCGACGATGAGGGAACGCCCCTGTCCTATTCGGAAGTATGGGACGAGATCGGTGAGGCTGTCGATGGAACCGATGACGAAGACAGGCTCAATTTCTACATTGCGGTCAGAGACGGTTATTCATTGAACAGCGTGATGAGAGCCCTGTCCGAAGGCGGAGCAGCCGCGCCATTGGTGCCTTTTGCGAATGAGGTCGACAGGCTCGATGTCGGCTGCTCCGTCTGTGTCGTGGCGGATTTCCTGAAGATCACCGACAAACAACTCATAAAAAGGATATTCGATACAGAGGACCAGGAATCGATAGCAATGATCCGGGCCATATATATGGAAGGTGGAAAAACCGGGTATGTCGAAGAGTTATTCAAGTACTTCAATATATATCTTGCAGATGAGCATTTCGATAATTATGGCGCAATGATGGAAAGTCTTACGTCGGATGCGGAAGCTTCCGCGTGGTCCGGTGCCCTGGCGTGGGAAGGGCATGTCATCCGGGCTTCCGGAAAAGGCGCTCAATGTACTTTTTGGGATCCTCAAAGCGGAAATCGCCATCCGGATATTCCCAGGGATAAAACACTGATAATCGTGACATTCGCCGCGGGACACTAGATGCGGCTTTCCGAGAAAAGCCAGACATCGAGAAACCTATGAGTTGAAAGGCCGGCGCGGAGCAGGCGCTGAGGGTCGGCCGCGCCGAGGGACAGGCGATCCACGGCGGCACCGCCAGCCCCGGCACCCTTCCCATTTGCCAATCTGAAGACGACGGCTTGAGCTGGGCGGGACCCATCGGCGTCGTGCGCGCCACGGCAAAGGACTGGAGCATGAGCACGCCGACCCTGTTCGATCTGCCGCGCGCCGAGGGCGATCCGCCCACGGGAACGCTGCTCGCGGCGGACACGGCCTGGCTGCCGGCCCAGTAACGGGGCGTGAGCGTTGGCACGGCCTGGTCGAGGGTCTGCACGCGGTGGCGCGCCAGCAGGAGTTCGAGCCCCGCGCCTGGCTCAGCACATGGGGCGTGATGGCCAGCCCGCGCGAGAACCCGATGGGCGTCGGGTGGCTCGGCATGGCGATGGGACTCGGGTTCGTGCTGTCCTTCGGCTCCTGATGCACCGACTTGCCGGTGGTGCAGCGCGCGCTCGCGGCGGATTCGATGGATTCGGCGCGGCGCGCGCCGCTCATCGCCGCGGTGCCGAAGATGCTGTTCCCGTTCCTGGTGATCCTGCCCGGCATGATCGCCATCGCCGCCACCGTGCACGGCGGAGCGAGCGGGCTCACCCTGCCGCACAAGGCCGGCCAGCTCGATTACGACATGGTGGTGCCGCTGATGCTGGGGAAATATTTCCCGAGCGGCATGCTGGGGCTTGGTCTGAACGCACTGATGGCGAGCTTCATGACTGGCATGGCCGGCAACGTCACGGCCTTCAGTACGGTCTGGACCTACGACATCTATCAGGCGTACATCAAAAAAAGCGCTCCCGATGCGCATTACCTGACCGTCGGACGCATGGCCACCGTGGTCGGCATAGCGCTGTCTGTGGGAGCGGCCTACATCACCAACCGCTTCAGCAACATCTGCTCCAGCTGCGCGCCTTCGTCAATGCGCCGCTGTTCGCCACGTTCCTGCTCGGGATGTTCTGGAAGCGCACGAGCGGCCATGGCGCGTTCACCGGACTCCTCGCCGGCACGCTCGCAGCGGCAATTCATCACGGTCTGACGCTGCCCCTGGGCCGCACACCAGGCATCTAGGGCGGCTGGATCGCTGTGACGCATTTCTTCCCGAGCCAGATGGCGCAGAACTTCTGAACCGCGATCTGCGCCTTCGGCGCCTGTCTGCTGGTGACCATCGCCGTGAGTCTCGCGACGAAACCGCGCCCCGAAAAGGAGCTCGTCGGCCTGGTGTACTCGTTCACTCCGCGTGAGCGCGACACCACCCGGAGCTGGTACCGCCGACCCGCAGTTCTAGGAGCCCGCGTCCTGGGCGCGGCGGTGGCGCTCAACATCATCTTCTGGTGAGCAAAATGAGACTCGACATCCGCAATCCGGTCGGCGGGTTGTTCAGCCTGCTCGGGATACTGCACGCCGGGCAAGGCCTGGCCGGCGGGACAGCCGCAGCCCGACGTTCCCTCGGGATCGACATCGATCCGTGGTGGGGCTTGGTGCTGCTCGTGTTCGGAGCGGCGATGCTGCTGCTCGCCCGGCGGGCCAGAGACCGGAGCTGAGCTAAGCGGAGCGCGCACTCGTTCGCGCAGGCCGACGGTAGTCTGATAGAGCCACGCACCGCGCCGGCGATCGAGCGCTCTCCGAAAAATAACTCAAAGCAGTCCTGAAGTTCCATGCACTGCGTGACGGGTCAACCATCGTTCTCGGCGCTTGAATCAAGCTGACGGCCGCCTATTCCTCTCAGCGTCGCGCGATCACCCTCATCCGAGGGCAGGCGTGGTTCAAGGATGTGCACAACCCGCACTGGACGTTTGTCGTCACGGCGGGTGATGGCACGATCACGACTGTCGGGGCGTCCTTCGTGGTGACCCGATACTACGACCGCGTCGTCGTCCCGGTAACGGAGGGCACGGTGCTGGTCAAGGCTAAGCCATCCGGGCTGCTCTCCCAGGGGTTGGGTCCGGGAGGCATGCTGAAACCCGTCCTGACCCCGATCCCCGTCAACCGCGGTAACGAACTCGCTCTTGGCGAGAACGGGACACTGAGCCCGATCAAGCCCATGGACACTCAGGCGGTGACCGCCTGGATCCACGGCCGGCTGAACTTCGACAACCAGCCCTTGCGGGTCGTGGTCGAGACCGTCAACCGATATTCTTCGCGGCACATCGTCGTCAGTCCCGCGGCGGGCGCACTCCGATTCGGTGGCGGCGTGCACGACGATGAGATCGGAGGCTGGCTGCACAGCCCTGGAGCCATCTTCCCGGTATCTGTCGAAGAGCGAGGCGGGGCGACCTATATTCAACTGCGCCATTCAAGATCAGCGATCCTCAAGCTGTCGGGTAAGCCGCAGCGTTAATTCTCGCCTCCGGCGAATCGCCAGGCAGCTCGTCAAGCTGCTCGGGGAGCACCCTACATTCGATGCGCAGGGATGCGGGGTGGAAGAGCGCGGGATGGGCTTGGCCGGCGGTCGGGCAGCATGCAGCCTCCCGCCGAGCGCCTCCTCACCCGGTCGGTTGCACGAACACTCTGCGCTCAAGGCATGACCATTCTCGATTCCGTACGATGTGCGCAGCTCGGCCGATGCTGCCGTGACAAATGAGCTGTCGACCTATTTCGGTCTGGCAATGCGGGCACGCCACCGTAAAGTAGGCCCATGAACCGCGAACAAGGGTGGCCGGGTATGCGTATTGTCGAGGTAAGGTGCGCCGTCGGATGACCCCCATCGTGGAGCCGGACGGCTGTGGCGAACCCCATCCAGATGCGCTGAGCAGAGACGGAAGCCTCTCGTGGGTCAAAGTGGATGCCGCCGCCGAGGGGGCAGGTGCAAGTCGTCAAGGAGCGAGAACAGCCACTTGGGACGATCCGACGCGAGACTGGCGAAATCAGTTTGATATCGGTACCAACTCCTCCTGACTTGCCGTGGAATTGGCCGATACATCGGAAGCCGTGCGGCGGTCGCGCAGCTTGAGTGGGATCAGCCATTCCAACGCATCTGAGTATCAGATGTCATAAATCTGCCATATGAAGGCCAGAACAACGTGGAAGCCTTGGTAATCGAGCTTCTGCCAGAATTTATGAATCCTACTACTGCTCAGATGCAGCGTTCGCGGCGGCTGGCTTCTGCGTACTTCCCGAAGTTCCTTCCCGAACGTCTACTCTTTGGACGGTGCGGAAAGCGTGACAGACGCTGACCGTCAGGGTATGGAGTGCCCGGCAGCGCCCGAGGGCTCCGAGCTACCGACCGAGGCCCATGCGGACTCGGTGGGGGGCGAAAGCCGTGCGCACAAGCTTGCGGATGTCGCCCGAAAACATCATGCGGCCCTTGTTCGGTTTTTGACGCTACGCACCGGGAATAAGGAAGACGCGAAGGAGGTCGCTCAAGAGGCCTATGCCAAGCTGTTGGCGCTCGATCGGCCGGACACGATCAGCTTCCTGACTGGCTATCTTTGGCGCGTCGCTGCCAATCTGGCCGTTGATCGAAAACGGCGGCGTGAGCTTGGCGAGCGCTTTGCCGCGGATCCGGCCGATGTCGAGCACGAGCCGTCGTCCGAATCGGTGGTGGAGGCGCGTCAGCGTCTTGCGATCATCGAGCGGGCCATGGACGAGCTGCCGCCGAAGTGTCGGAAGGCGTTTACCCTCCGAGTGCTCAACGGAATGACATTCGAGGAAGTCGGTCGGGAGATGGGGATGAGCGACCGCCAGGCAAAGACCTACGTTGCGCGCGCGCTCGAGTCTCTGCAGGACTGTCTCGATGCCGCGGATCAGCCGAGGAAGGTGCCGTGACCGATAGCAGTGCGAGGAAGAGGAAGGGTTCTAACCAGTGGTTAGAGGCGCTCGAGTGGTACACTGCTCTGTGCGAGGCACCGGAGTCGGAACTTGCGGGCAGCAAGCTCTACGCGTGGCAGCAATGGTATGCCAAGTCGGACAACCAGCAGACCTTCGATAAGCTGAGCCAGCTGCTGGCCGACTGCCGTGATTACCGCCAACCGGCCGAGCCTTCGGACGCTGAGCTCGAGAATGACGCTTATGACCCGTCCGTCCCGGTCAGGATGTGGCGCGAGAGGCGGCAGGCTAGACCCATGGGAGGCGGAGCCCCCTCTCCCAAAAGCAGGTGGTCGAAAGCCTCTGTGGCAACCCTCCTCGCCGTGGCCGCCGGCCTGGTCGCCGTGCTCATCCTGCGGCCGTGGTTGATCCCACTGGGCGGTAGCCGCGATCACATCTACCAGACTCGCGTGGGAGAGCTGACCGAGATCCATCTGCGGGATGGCTCGTCCGTCACCTTGGGAGGCGACACGAAGCTGGTCGTCGACTACTCGGCCAAGCGCCGGTCGATCCAGCTCATCCGGGGAGAGGCATGGTTTCGGGACAAGGACATCCCAAATTGGCCATTCGTGGTCACCGCAGCCGACCGGGCGATCACCGCGCTCGGAACGGCATTCATCGTAAACCGGGATGTGGACCGGGTCGTCGTGATGGTGACCGCTGGGACAGTTGAGGTATCAGCTCGCCCCCGCATATCTCGACTAAGTACCGTCAACCTGGCACGCGTGCCTCTGCGGCCGCTTCATCCGATCCGGCTCGTCCGCAACCAAGAACTGACCTATAGCGACGACGGCGCCGTGGGGCGGGTGACCCGGACCAATCCCCAGGTTGCAACGGATTGGACACAGGGCCGATTGGCTTTTAACGATGTGCCTCTACGATACGTCACAGATAACGTCAACCGCTACTGGTCACGGCACATCCGCATCAGCCCGCGGGCGGGAGAACTGCGGTTCAGTGGCCTCGTGTACGAAGACCAAATCCAGGACTGGCTGGCCGGCTTGAGTAGGATCTTTTCGGTTGTCGTAGACAATACCGGAGCCGATGTCTGCATCCACATGCGTGGCCCAATTGCTTCAAAGCGCCGGCGCGCCTGCACTGAGTCGCAACGTTAACCTGGCGCTTTGCCCTACAAGAATTGCCAAGAAGTATCGTAGGGCAATCGATGCCTGTTGCTACCCTGCAACCTTACGCCCATAGCTAGACTTCCCGATTTTCCTCCGCATTCGTCTAACAGAGTAAAAGTAGTGTGATTGCTTTGACTGAACGGTAAAGGAAGAGGAGGAATTCGTTCGAAGACAAGGCCATAGTCAAGGCATTGAAGCTGCATTTTCAAAAGAACGACCGTGTGACGCAATTAATTGCCCGCGGCCTTATAGAAGTATCTGGGGGTAACGCCTATGGCCAAGGTCACCACACCTCGTAAACAGACCATTTCGAGGCAAATAAGAAACACATCAAGAGTCAGTGCCTATTTTGCTGCGATCTTTAGTGTCGCATTCTTCACAGTTTGTCCCGTTACCAATGCTCAGAACTTGAGCGCAGTTGTGCGCTTCGATATCAAAGCGCAGCCCTTAGATAGTGCGCTTTTGGAGTTCGGCAGGCAGGCGCACATCCAAATCATGTTTGCGTCCACGACGGCGGAAGGGCAGATGCGGACGCGACAGTTGGAAGGACCATTCACGGGTGCCCAGGCATTGGCCATATTGCTGCGGGGCACGGGACTGACTTATTCAAAACACAGAGACTCTCTAGAAGTCATACCATTGCGCCCGAGATCAAACGACACCAAAGCGCAGATAAGCACACAAGTCAATCAAAAAAGTGGATCTACTGTCCAAGGAACGAATGATCCACCTATGCCTACACCACCCAAAAACTCTTCCCACAAAACAGCTCTTGACGAGGTTATCGTCACTGGATCCCGTCTACCTACGACAGCAAGATTCACCGCGCAGGAGGTGCAGATCTACGATAACAAACAAATCGTGCAAAGCGGTATGAACTCAGTGTCTAGATTCTTAAGCACATTGCCGAGTGTTTCCCTCACATCACCTTCGACGGCGCTTGGTGTGGTAACAAGTGTCACCCTTAGAGGTCTTCCAGTCGGTACAACATTGGTACTCCTGAACGGTCGCAGACTAGAAAACTCCGGCACATCGATCGTATCTGGCGCGGGAGAGTACTTTAATCTCAGCAATATTCCGCTAGCTGCTGTCCAAAGAATTGAGGTGGACCAAAACGGCTCGTCAGCCGTATACGGCTCAGACGCAATAGGTGGTGTCGTAAACATCATTCTAAAGAAAAATCTAAATGGTTTCGAATTGAACGCGAAATACGATTGGGCGAAAGATCTGGGGAATGTGCGCACCGATCTAGCATGGGGAAGACAGTGGCACCAAGGAGGACTCTCAATAATTGCGAACTACACCGCAAATAGTGCTCTTTTGAACACGCAGCGCATGTTAACGTCGAGCAACAACTACACGCGCTACGGAGGCGCAAACAACAATTATCCCGTTTGTAGCCCCGGCAATGTGTTCTCGATAAATGGCTCGGCTCTCCCCGGCGCGCCCACAGCCAGCGGAGCGACCTACGCAGCAATTACGGGGCAGTTGGCCGGCGGAACACCAACACTATCTCAGTTCACCTATGGATCGTTAAATGAATGCTCGCTCATATTTGGAGACGCCCTGCTCCCGTCGGTACATAGGGCGGGAGTTTTGGTGCAGGGGCATCTTAAAATCGCGCCCGATGTAAAATTGTTCAGCGAGATAATGTACACGCACAACAGCCAAGTCCAACAGGACGGCTTTCAGGGTCTATTTGGTATGCCCGGCTATCAGGAGTACACAATATCTGCGGCTAATCCGTACAACCCTTTCGGCACGACCGTCGGTGTGGCGGCCCAGTTGCACGACGTTCCGGTAGCGTTTACTTACGAGACGGATTTCTTTCGGCCTCTGATTGGGCTAAAGGGGACGGTTGCTCACCGCTGGCAGTGGGAGCTAGCTGCGTGGCAATCGATTGACTGGACTCAAAACAGGCGTCCGCACTACATCGCGAACAGCACGGCGATTCAGGACGCACTCAACGCAGCTAATCCTGCTACCGCGCTCAACCCTTTCGTCACAGGACCCGCTGCGCCGCCGTCAATTCTCAATGCGCTATTTTCGAACGGAGAAGAAAAATCAATGGGCCGTGACCGGGAAGTCGAGGCATTTGTACGGGGTCCGATCGCACGTCTTCCAGGCGGAGAAGTCCAGGCGGTAATTGGGGCGGATTACATTCGAAGCCATCTATACCTTAACGACATTAATAATGGAATTGATCCTCCAAATACTAGGCAAAATTTCGCACAACGCGACAGTGCAGTGTTCGCTGAGGCGAGAATCCCAGTCATTCGGCGGCACGCATCTGTATCATCAGGAAGCGTATTGACTCTAACGTTGTCCGGTCGGCACGATCAATACAGTGACGTCGGGGGGAAAAGCACGGCACAATTCGGTCTTGAGTTCAGACCGACAAACGGTCTTCTTGTACGTGGAACATATGCTGAGGCATTTAAGACGCCACCGCTGTCAAACCTATATTTGCCAGATAACAAAGCAAACACCGTAATTACGGATCCAGTCACGGGCGCTCTCGAATACGTGGAACTAATATTTGGTGGCAATTCTCGATTGCACCCCGAGACTGGCTCCTCCCACACAGTTGGTATTGTGTATTCAATGCCGGCTATACCGAGACTGCGGCTGCTGGTTACACAATGGCAAGTGGTGCAGAGAAATTCAATCGAAACGCTACCACCGCAGGCTATTGTCGATAACAGTAGCGCATTTCCTGGTCGCGTAATTCGCAATTCTGCTGGCACAATAATGCAAGTTAATAACACATTTGTGAACTTTGGCTCGCTCGATGTTGCCGGAATAGACTACCAGGTCGATTGGCATCACAGTGTGGTCCTCGGCACCGCATCGATCACAGCAGATGCAACGGAGACATATCACTACAGAGCGCAGTTGACGCCAGGCGTAGCCCCGGTCGATTCCGTAAGTAAGGCCATGGACAATAACAACTGGGCGCCCAGGTGGAAGGGCCTGCTGGGGTTCGGGTGGAGCGAAGGCATGCTGTCTGCCCACGTTTCTGGACGGTATGTGAGTTCGTACCAGGACTACGACTCAACGCGGAGGATTGGGAACTTTTGGATTTTTGATACAAATTTTCGATGGAATGTCGGGAAGTCGCTTAATTGGATCGACCGTTGGGGTCGTGGGGCTTATCTCGAGTGGGGGGTCGTCAACCTCTTTAACAGGGCGCCACAGTATTCAAACTACGTATCAGGGTTCTACGGGTTTGACGCGTCTCAAAGTAGCATAGTTGGTAGATCGCTATATGCAGCAATAGGAGTTCGATGGTGATCGACGCCCGAGCAACTTCACAGGTGTCAGTGGCCAGCGTCATGTGCGTGAGAATGACGCCGGGCTTAGCATTAGTCGCTGTAAGCATCTTGGGCATTCGTACGATAGCGCTATGCCAAATTGCAAGCGCGACTATGGCGCCTGTTACTACGCGCGATGGTATTCAAATGACTGAGCTTGCGGACCCCGCATACGTTGCTGGTTACCCGGCGTGCGGCACCGAAACCGGGGTCGCCCCTGCTGCGAGCATATCTCCGAACAAAAGCAAACTTGTAGTAGTCGTTCGACAAGGGGATGTTCAACGTAATCTGAATCATTACACGATGCTGTTGTGGGATACAGACCGCTTGGGCCTTGAGCGGCCGCGAAACATATTGGAAATGAGTTCATCATCCGCTCGTCCTGCCATTGATCCTGGCACGATTAAGTGGTCGCGTGACAGTCAATCAGTCACGTTCCTAGGAGAACATCGTGGCGGACATCACGAGTTGTTTAAGTTCATCCTGAGAACACATAAGCTTAAGACCCTCACTGCGCACGCAACGAGTATCACGGCGTACAGCCGCGACGCTAGTGGAAACGTGACAGCATTTGAAGCACTGCCACCGATGGAAAGTCTATGGAACGCGGAGACAACGCGGCACGGATTGGTCATTTCGGACCAAACTGCTGTCCAAATCATGAGAGGGACGAAGGAATACAGTTATATCGGGCGTCGGGCAGAAAGACAGCTCTTTGTACAAACGCGACATCGGGTTCGCCAGATCCAGCCGATGGCCGGTAGCCACTTTCTGGCACACGGAATGACTGCATTAGGTAGGCATAACATTTCTCTGTCACCGAACGGCCGATATATTGTAGTACTCGAGACGCTGCCAGTACGGAATGTTCCAGTAGAGTGGCAGGAGTATCGCGACTTCCGTGTGAGGCTCACTTTGGCACAGGATAAGTCTCGGACTGCGGAAATGAACTCGCAATTTGCGCGGTACGTATTAGTTAGCGTCCGGACTGGAAGAAGCCGTATTCTGTTAAACGCCCCGGTCGAATTACCTAGACCAGTGATTTGGGGGCCTGATAGCAGAAGAGTAATTTTTAGCCAGACCCTCATGCCGATCCGGCGAGAGACTACAAGAACGGAACAGCGGGGAAAGGGGGAGCGGGCGACTTTCGAGATGGACATTAATACCGGACACATCACACGGATTGGCGGGAGATGTCACTTGGCGGTCAGTTGGGTGAATGACGACCTGACATGCAATGTGGGCGCTGGGGGTTTAGGAATGAAGCCAAAGAAGACGAGAAAAGTCAGTTCTGAAAATGTATTGTTAAGTAGACGAGAGTACTGTTCTGATTCGGAACGAATACAGTTTCGAGAGCACCATGGCAGATGGGTGGCAACAGGCGTGCCGGTGCGAGCGCGGGTGAATGTCTTTCTGAAATCAGGGATGAATCGCCCACCAAAACTCTATTACACAGTTCTTGGAAAAACAGGGAGCAGACTTCTTTGGGACATGAATCCGCAATTTAAGGATTTGGACACTGCACGAGAGAGGCGCATAACGTGGCAGTGGTCAAAGGGAAAAAAAATAAGCGGAGGTCTGTACTACCCGGTGGATTACAGGCAAGGACAGCGGTACCCGCTTGTCATTCAAACACATGGGTTCGACGCGCATCGTTTTGAATTCTTTGGAGCGTATACCACGGCGTATGCGGCGCAACCCCTTGCGGCGCGGAATATGTTTGTTCTTCAGGTAAATGATATGGTTGGTGTTCCTGAGCGGTATGGGAAGCATGGTCAGCTCCATGAAATCCAAGACGCGATTAAGATCTACAGAACGGCGGTTGCGTATTTGAGGGTTCGGGGATTTGTCGATCCAAAGAGGGTCGGTGTCATAGCCTTTAGTCACACTGGTGTTTATGCGGAATGGGCGCTTACCCATGATCCTACTTTGTTTGCGGCAGCGTCAATGACGGAGGCGACTGACTCTGGATATGTGTCCTATGCAACAGGACTAAATGTCTACGTAAATGTAAGGTCGCTCTATGGAGGTAACCCGTTCGGTCAGTACTTGAAATCGTGGGTGAATTTGTCGCCGGATTTCAACCTTAGTCATGTCGATGCTCCATTACTCCTAGTCGTCCTCCATCCAAATTTGCTATTGGTAAACTGGGAGACGTTTGAGGGTCTAAGAGTTCTTGGGAAGCCAGTTGAGATGATCGTACTTGATGGACGGGCGAACGACGACCACGAACTGCAGCGACCGTGGGATCGGGAACTTTCGTCAGGCGTAGACGTGGATTGGTTTGACTTTTGGCTCAATGGTCACGAGGATTCGAGCCCTGGAAAGGAGCAGCAGTATAGGCGGTGGGAGAAGCTATGTGATCTGCAGAGGGCAGAGAATCCAGAAAGGAAAACGGCCTGCGTATCGAGAACACGCGGCACTGAAGCAGTCTACCGCGATGGAGTGGGTTACAGAGGGATCCACTGACTGAGCCAGGCTTCACACGCGATGTAGGTCATAATCTGCTGCGGCAGTACGGAGAGAAACGGTTGATCGTCAGTTAAGAATCCTTCCAATTTGCGTCGGTCAAGGAGTCCCTGCTGAACTAAACGGCCGTCAAGGAGCCTTTCACGGAGGAATCCGATGTGGTGTCTTAAGAGGCGCTGCCAGAATCCAATGGAGACACCTTTTACGGTCCTCTTGGTGACTTCTGGCGGTAGGAGGTCCTCGAAGGCACGTCTGGCGAGGCCGCGTGGCACTCCGTCTGCCAACAGAACATAGGTAGGTATTCTTAGGCATGTTTCCACTACAGGTTGGGATGCGAGTGGATGTACGGAGGGCGCGATTCTTTCGCGGTGAAATACGTTATGATAATAGGGAACCGATGCAGCGACGCCCATGATGTGGTTTATCTTGCCTGGGCACAGGCTTGGTGCGATATCCTCCCAAGGGTGATGACCGTGATTTTTCGGCACTGCCTGTATAGCGAAATCCGTCATGAGGTGTGGTCGCGCTCGCGGGTCGTATACTGAAGGTAGTCGGGCGCCCAGGAGGCCATATTTGATCGTCTTTCCAAGTACCCGGGTGATCGACTCGCCGCTCAATTTTCGTGTGCATGTAATGTGGCGATAAAGATGAGGTCCTAAGGCGTGTTGGTATGCGTAATCTACGGCGCCTATTGCACGCAGCGTATTATAGAATACTGTGTCCCCAGCCTCTCCTGTCAAACAGGCGGCGGCTCGGAGATTTGATGCGTACTCGCATTCAGCGTCGTCCTCATCGAGTACGAAGGTATAGAGCGATGGACGCGGTGCGAGCGGGGCTTGCCATATACGTTGGAAATCCCATTCGCTTATCTGTTTTTGCCGTTCTATCAACGTGAATCCGCAATTTTCCGCAACTTTTCTTGCGTACTGTCGTTCGTCTGCACTGCCAACTATTCGTCGAACTTTGGTGAGAGTTTCCCTGCTGAGTCCTGGGACAGCGGGGACGCTGTCCGCGGTCGCGCAGCCATTCCCAATGTAGAAGTTGAGGCATGTGACATTCGGTCTGTGTTTTAATTGAGAGAGACACGACGTCACGATAGATGAGTCGAGTCCTCCCGATAAGCGTACCAAGACATCTGGGTATTGGCGTGCCAATGTGTGGACGACGTCTATCACGACAGACCGAAGCTCTGCTGCAGCATTTTCTTGAAATTCAAACTCAGGATAATTTTTTAGGCAAAATTGTGCGGGATGCCATAAGGTTGTGCGTCTATCGCCTTGACCCGATACCGATATCCATTCTCCACCGGGAATATCTTCAATTTCTCTGAGTCCGCACTCTGGCGAAAGCTTTGGGCCAATGAGCAGGGAGCCCGCAATATAGGGCCAATTTATGGAAAGAGACATTGGGACATGGCGTACTAGATCCTCAATGTCGGAAAAGAATATATGAATGTTCGCCCACTTCGCGTGGTAGCAGGCGAGAGTCGCAGTTGGGTCACGCAGGATACTGTATGACCTAGAGTCATCGTTACGCACAATGGCGACGTATGAACCCCAGTAGTGTTCGACTAAGTGAAGGCCGTGCGTGCATAAAAGTTTAGCAGTCTCCGCGGCGTTTAAGTCAAGTACGGGGAGGCTCACATCATTTCGGTTTCTTTTACGGTGGAATAGGGAACCAAGGACCAGGCCATGTTGGTCGCATAGGCGATGAAGAGTAGTGAGCCGATGCGGTGATGCTTCGTGCGCAACAATTGCTCCCTGATTCTGGTATGCGACTTCCCAGTCGGTGGATGGCCCACGGAGGGCTGATTCAATAGACTTTGCGCGTGTTTCGCTACCTGAATCGCGTGAGTCCCAAAATAGGGCTAAGTATCTATGCACCTACGTAATTCTCCGTCAAATGGCCATGAGCGGCAGATAAGTGCGAGCTTCGTCCGCGTCCTGGTTGATAGACACGGTGTCGCATTGAACCCAGCAATGAGCTCCCCAGGGTTCAAACCGGACTGCGAAAACCCAGGTCGGAAAATAGCCGTACCGCGCTAGAAATTCGAGTAGGGAAAGTGAATCGTAGAGACACCGTGCGTCTCTCGGAAGCAGGGAGCGGAGCTTCATGTAGATAAGCACTAATCTTCGTAGGTCTAGTATGTCTGTTATACCGCCATTCCGATTCAGTTGATTCCGCCGTTCAACGGAACGTACTGTGCGCTCTATACCAGTCCAATCCAGTCGCCACTTTGCGATCGCGCAGGACAGAAGAAACCGCGCAAGGTCGCGCATCCGGACGTGCGGCTGCGGGAGATTCCATTCATCAATAAGAGCTTCTTCCGGAAGGTGTATGTGCTTCTGAAATGATGACTTCGTGTCACTGTTTGCGGTTGTCAGGAGCTTATTCTCTAGGAGTTCTGCGACAATTTGATGGCGAGCCGATGGTTGAGCATCTGTGGCGGAGTCATCGATAGAAATTAATCTCTTGGTGCGGTTATTAGCATCAGATACTAATGCCGTGAAGGCGCGTGCTTTCGCACCGAGTATCATGCTGTACTCGTCTCGCCGAAGATCGAGAAAGACCACGACATCCCCCTCTATGGCAAAGTGTACATGTTGGGGCACGTAATAGTCGCTCATAGAACGTACTGATTGTCCAAAAGTTTTCATGAGTAGGCATGCGGCCCCATGTATTGGGGCCGCATGCCTGCCACTGCGCCGCAACTTTGGCGGACAGGGCGGTTAACGCTCGACGTCAGACCGGGATCGAAAGCGCAGAGCCATTGTCTCCCGAGGGGGGCGTCTTCACGGCCTTTGTTTCAGTAGATACATTGCCAAGTTTGATCATGAGAGTTCTCCTTTGGTAAGTGACTTTGCGTACCGCGTGTTGGCGGCGGGACTATGATGGTGGATATTTAGTATATTTGTCTACCAAGTCGGCTCGGGTGGGTACGTCTGTAAGAATCGCTTGAAGAGATTCGGGTTACGGCGGTCTCATTGAGTCGCCCAGCACGTGCTGGGGCGGGGATAACTGACGTAGAATTAGGTAGTTGCAAGCAGTGAGACTAGCAAGCGGACTGGTTGATGTGCAAGGTGCGCCGTAGACGTTCGTGAGTCTGATAGGGTGAAATTGGGGAGAATGTGAGAGACGGGTGACTTTCTGGTGTCAGGCGCGAAGTTTGTCAAATTGTGAGAAGTCCCAGATTGGCGTATCCCTCGAATTAGCGCTTGGATGGCAATGTGAGAGATTGGCCCGGAAAGGTAGGTAGTTTGGAGTGTCCAGGGCTTCGTTGACACCCTATAGCTGGTGAAGCTTCTGACCCGAGGGGTGTCTATCGGCAAGCCACCGCGAAATGCAGACGCTGGACCGGCCTACGAGGTCATCAACGCAACGTCGGAGGATTCCTGTTCGAGACGGCATGCCGAGTCCTGGACGTAGCCCGGGCACTTATTAAGAGCGGCTCCGTTCGCGAGTATCCGGCCGCGCCCTTGAGGGCCCGGGGCTGCTTCGCGCAATTCCCGCGTCGTACAAGGCCCGTCAGTGTATCTATTGTGCATCGCGCATCGTTGTCGATCTGCGTGAAACAGGTGAGATGTTCAGCAAGTACCGCGCCGAGTGTAGTATGCGCATGAATAAGACCGTAATGCTGCATGAATAGCAGACCGTCATTACCCGGTGGGAAAGCCCTCGGTGCTCATTCCGAATCCCATAGGGCAGAAATTCAACGTACTTCGAGAGAATGCGGTCTGGGTGACGGATATTCGGCTGGTCGACTCGGTCAGCGATTTACCTGCTCTTCGTGTGGGACGGCGTGATGACGGTCGTACGCAAACTCGGACGGCACGGAATGATCACCGAATCAGTTCAAGGTGCCAGTAGGGAAGCGATGATTGGGTCGCTTTTGCCGCACAAGCCGGCGGGAACGAAGCATGAGCCGACGGGGATCTGCTGGAACAAGGCGGTTGCGGGGTCCTTTGAGACCGGGCCCATCTTAGGTTGCAGCTGGTTTCTCAAAAGATGTCTACCAAGCTGTTCGACTACGTGTGCCTTATGCTGGGAGAACTAGAGTCGGCGATCTCAGTGTGGTAGTCGAGCGGTGTGCCAAACGGGTTTACGGTGTGTGCATGGGAATTGGCTTTACTCCTGTCTCACTGTCTGAAACGGGAGATAGACGATAGATTTAGCATGAAGGAGATGGAACAACACGATATTCGTCGCGAGCTCTGCCGATTCGTGAGGCTTCTCGCGCGCGTCAGAAGGGAAGTCATGCAGTACTGAAAGCACTGATTTAGCAGGCTGTTGGAAAACCTGACGTTTCGGGCAACGTAGACGTTATCTGGCGAACGATTGAGGTTCTCTGATGCGTGGAGCGGACTCGAAGCAGGAAGCGGTGTTCAGCTACGTTTCCCCGGAAGCGAGGGTTCCGGCAAAGCATCCGCAGCGACCGATCCGCGCGGTGATCTCCGAGGCGCTGGTGCAGATGGATGGGCGGTTCGAGAAGCTCTACTCCCAGACGGGCAGACCTTCCATCGCGCCGGAGCGCGTCATTCGGGCACTGCTGCTGCAGGTTCTTTATTCGATCCGCAGCGAGCGGCTGCTGATCGAGCAGCTCGAGTACAACCTTCTGTTCCGATGGTTCGTCGGGCTGTCGGTGGATGAGCCGGTGTGGGATCACTCGACCTTCAGCAAGAACCGCGACCGGCTGCTCGAGGCGGATATCGCCCGTGAGCTGTTCGAGGCCGTCGTTGAGCAGACTCGGATGGCGGACCTTCTGAGCGATGAGCATTTCAGCTTCGACGGCACGATGATTGCGGCATGGTCGTCGCACAAGAGCTTTCGACCCAAGGACGGCTCTTGTGGCTCTGGTGGCTCTGGTGGAGGCGGTAGCCGCAATGACGCTGGGGATTTTCGCGGTGAGCGGCGCTCGAACGATACGCATGCGTCCAGGACTGACCCTGAGGCAAAGCTGTACAATAAAGAGTGCCGGGACGCCCTCGAAGCTGGCTTACCTCGGGCACGCGGTGAGCGAGAACCGCAATGGCCTGATTGTCGCCGCACAGGTGACGCAGGCCAGTGGCACTGCCGAACGCAGCGCCGCGATCGACATGCTCAGTGAGCTGTCCGGCCCAAGGCGATGCACCCTCGCAGCGGATTAGGGCTATGACACGCGCGAGTTCGTCCGGCGAACCCGTGAGCTGAACGTCACCCCTCATGTGGCGCAGAACATCGAGCGACGCGGCGGCTCGGCAATCAATGCCCGCACGACCCGTGATCCCGGATACGCCCTGAGCCTCACGGCGCGCAAGCGCATCGAGGAGTCCTTCGGCTGGGCCAAGGACATTGGACTTCTGAGGCGCCCGAAGGTCCGCGGCCGCAGGAAGATCGAGTTTGCGACGCTGCTGACTTTCACCGGCTACAACCTGGTACGCATGCGCAATCTTCTTGCATCGGGGTTCACATAGCTCAGATGTCATCTCGAGCGACAAGGTGATCGAAATGTCCACCCAACCAGGCATTGGAGCCTCCGCAGGCACGGATCGCAAAGGCGGGACGGTTGATATCGACCTCGGAAGAATTGTTCCACGAGCGTTCACGGGGAGACAGGCGCCTCGATCAGAGGGTTTTTTATCAGCCTGCTAAAGCATGCGGACTCGGGGTTTTGGGGGAGATGAGTGATTGGGCTTAGAGGAGTTTTGGCCTGCGGGCGGTGGTGGTGAGTCGTGTGCAGACTGTCTGGTGCGGATTTTAATGGGAATGAATCCGGCTCATCATGACGGTGGATGGAGCAAGCTTAGATCGCATCCTTAGGGCACATGGCGTCGAGAGGGAAAAGCCCGGGACGCGGCAGCACTGAGCGTGACCATCTGAAAGGAGTCTGAGCGCTCGGTGGGAGACCGGAGTGCGCCGCGCATGAGGCATGTTTTCCGCGTGATCGTGCTGCCGGCCGGTCGTTCGTCGTGTGTGTTGCGCAAGAGTTATGTCTTCCGGCTGCTCTGCGCCCACGTCATGCTGCGGTCACGCCATGCTGCTGCGCATGCCACAATGCGGCGTATCGGCCATTTTGGTGGAGGAGGCTGGAGTGAGTGCCCCGTTCGGCGATCCGGCCTTCTTCGAGCACCACGATCTCGTCCGCGTGCAATACCGTGGAGAGGCGATGGGCGATCACGAGTGTGGAGCTGTGCCTGGCGATTTCGCGCAGGTTCTCGATGATGTCCTGCTCGGTGCGGCTGTCGAGCGAGGAGGTGGCTTCGTCGAAGACGTAAATGCGCGGGGCCTTCAGTACGGCCCGCGCGATGGAGACGCGCTGTTTCTCGCCGCCGGAGAGCTTCACGCCGCGCTCGCCGACCACGGTGTCGTAGCCATCCGGCAGGCTCATGACGAATTCGTGCAGGTGTGCGATCCGGGCAGCGTCCTGGATGTCCGCCAGGCTCGCTTCCTTGCGTCCGAATGCGATGTTGTACGCGATGGTATCGTTGAACAGCATTGTTTCCTGTGGCACGACGGCGATGGCGTTGCGCAGCTCAGTGAGTGCGAGATTGGAAATGGGTGCGTCGTCGAGCAGGATCCGGCCTCCGTCGGGCTCCAGCAGCCTCATCAGGAGGCGCACGATCGTCGACTTGCCGGATCCGCTGGGTCCGACGATTGCAAGGGTGCACTTCGGTGCGATACGAAAGCTCACGTCCAGGAGCACGAGCCGGTCGCTGCGATAGGACAGGCTTACGTGCCGGAATTCCAGCGTGCCCGATCCGGTTGGCGCATTGCCTCGGGCCCGGGCCCGGGGCGTGGGCTCGGGTTTCTCCCGGAACAGCACCAGCATCTTCTCGAACATGGCCAGTCCCTGCGAGAACCCCTGCATGGCGAAGCCGAGCATCTCGACGGGGCGCACGAGCTGGAGGATGTAGGTGTTGATCAGCACGAAATCGCCGACCGTCATCCGGCCGTGGCGTACTTCGACCGTGGCGTACCAGGTGGTCGCGGTGAGAAATGCCGCGAAGATGCTGGCGACGATCAGGCCGTTGTAGGCGTAGCGGCGATAGAAGGAGACCCATTCGGCCTCGCTGCGCGCCAGGGCCCGGCCGACCCGTTCCTGTACGGTGGACTCGGCGGCGAAGTACTTTACGGTCTCGTAGTTGAGCAGACCGTCGGTGATCGCGGCGCCGGCTTCCACCCGTGCGGCCGAGGCCGTGCGCGCGGTCTCGGCGAGAGTGGCCGCCGAATATGTGAAGGCGGCGATATAAAAGATCAGCGCGCCACAGAAGATTGCGAGGAACAAGGGCGGCGCCAGGCGCCACAGCACCACCAGCACGGTTCCCAGCTCCACCGTGACCGGCAGGATCGTGAACACCAGGTGGTGCAGGACGATCTGGAAACCTTCCAGGCCGTTGGTGAGCGTCTCGCTGACGGCGCCGGTCTGCCGGTCCAGATGGAAACGCAGCGGCAGGTGCATCAGGTGCGCGAACAGTCGCTCGCTCAGGTTGCGGAACATGCGGCGTTCGACCCGCCCGTAGACCAGCTGCCGGAACTGGTTGGCCGACCGGGCGAGCCACTGGCTGAGCACGTAGAGGCCGACCAGCAGCAATGGCGAGAGCGAGCTGGCATGAGCCGGGCTCGTGAACCCATCGACGAGCAGCTTCAACGCGACGGGGCCGAGCGCGGTGAGCAGGGCGGCCGTGACCACAAGCACGAGCACCAGGGCGAGCTTGCGCCTCACGAAGGGTGTCGCTTCCCGCCGCAGGATCGTAAGGACGCCCGAGATGCTGGAGGCCGCTGCGGACATCTATGGCCCCATGTGCAGGGGGGTCGCGGCGCCGTTGCCGGTTCTCGGTGTCGCTCCGCGGTTTGCGCAGCGCGCCTCGGCGGGCGGTGCGCTGAGTCGGGGAAACAGCTCCGCCGTGGGGACCGAGAAGTACCGCGGACTCTGACGCCGATGCCGGCAGATCAGGTAGCGCAGATCCGAGCCCGTGACGCCGAACCAGCCGCCCACCGTGCCGATCTGCGCCGCACCGGTGCGCATGGCGTACCAGGCCACCAGTGCCCGGGCCAGAGCTCCGCGGTGCGTCGATGCGCACGCGATGCGAGGATCGGCGTGCAGCAGGGCGCCGGTTACCTCTCGCAGCAACTCGTCCGGGGAGGGAACGCTGGGCGGTTGCCGGCACCGTTCGCGTAGGAACTCGAGGAATATCCGCTCTCCGATGACACGACGGGAGAGCATGTGCGCGATGGCGGGACTGTCGCCGCGTGACATGAACTCGAAGTAGGCCTTGGGGCCGAGGTAACCCAGAGGCGTGAGCGCTTCCTGCATCGCGCTCACCTCGAAACGGTCCGGCTTCGGTCTTCTGCCGCAGTAGATCAGGTTGGAGCTGAACGGATGATTGATCGCGCGGCGGCGCGGATCTGCCGGGATCTCCCGGCGCTGAACGAAGCGCACCACGTAGGGGAGCTTGGCCGGCTGCACGGGCTGCGCGCGGTATCGCCTGGGGAAGGGTCTCTGACCGGCCGGGATCCGCCCGCGCTCGATCAGAGACATCGAGAAGCGCGCGAGCAGGTCGTGCGCGATCCATCCCAGGGGCGCTCCGTGCGTCTGAATGACGACCAGGGCCACGTTCGGCTCCATGACGTAGGCGTGAACCCGCGCATCGTATTGCTCGCACACGTCCCACAGCAGGCGCTCGAAGTGCTCCGCGCCCGGCGCGTGGCCGCGGGGGTTCTCCGGGTGCTGCTTGAAGATCCCCGGATCGTAGAACACGTGCCCGCCGGGGTAGCCGCTTAAGGTCACCAGGTAGATGGCCCCTTGAAACTCACAACGTGTGGGACGTGTCATTTCCTTTCTCCTTTCTCGGGAATCCCTCGATGCCGCGCTCGCAGTGCGCTGACGAGATGCCGGGCGACTCAGGAGCGCGAGGCGAGACGACATCGGGAGATTGGTCCGTGGTCCACATTTCGCGAGGTCGAAATCGATTGGGGTTCGGTACGTGTCGAAGCGTCGGATGTCCCGCGACTGCCTCTCTATGGCATACAGCGCTGAAACGAAGTGCCCACTCAATGGGTTAGCTGCTAAAAAATTGCAAGACGAACCGCGACTGTCGGTGAGCGGGCTCTCGGAGTCCTGAGAGCCGTGGTGGTTCAGCTTCGCTTGAAGGGCTCGGCATGCAAACGTCTTTGAACAAGTAGAACAGGACGGAACAGCAACGGGTACACCCGCCTCGTCGCGATGGGGCGCGCGGCAGCGGAGCCATCGGGAATTGAGAGGAGGACGATCAACTCGCATGGTTCGGTTTCTCTGCCTTCTGACCGGATCTCGGGCGCGTCAGTACTGCCATGACGGCCTGCGTTACCTCCTCCTCTACGGTCGGACTGACCAGCCCATTTGGAATCCGCAACACGACTTCTGTGCGTTGGCGCTCGAAGCGGAACAAAGGCTTTCCTGCGGGGCTCTTCACGAGCCGCGACGACCTTCCGCTACGGCTCCGCCCGACCGATTTTCGGGGAGCCAGCAGCGTTTCGTAGATGGAGACAGCGGGAGGTCGCGGAGCTCTTGTCCCGACCAAGCGTGCCCGACCATTCAGCAAATCCCGGCGCTCGTCATTGCACGCTTTGTGCAGCTCCACCGCCCAGGATTCCAAGATGTCATGGGGACTCGCGAACGCGCCGATGATCGGGGCGGGCAGGTCAGCAAACTTGAGTAATCGCGTGACCTGGGTGGGGGTGATGTGCAGTCCACGCCCCATCTCGTCCCGCGATGAGTAGACCTTCTGGCGAAGAAGGCTCGCAAGCCACATCCCCCGCTCGTAGGGGCTGGTCTGCTTGCGCAGCGAGTTCTCGGCTTCGACGGCCACCGCCGCCTCGCGGTCGGTAAGGTCCCGCACCTCGACTCGGATCGAAATCCTCAAGTGTCGTGCGATGAACAGCCGCCGGGCGCCGCAGACGACTTCAATGTCGAAGTCTGGACTGTCCTTCAGAGTTCGCCCGATGACCGGAACCAATTGCCCATCGCGCTGGACGCTCTCGATTTCCGCCCTGCAGGACTCCTCCGTGACATGCTCCTCGACCCGGCCATTCAGCGCCCAGACGCGGCACCGGAAGGGGTCGATGGCCACGATCGAACCAAAGTCGCGTTTAAGTGTCTGGTTCATCGCAATGTCTTATGACCTGGAACTAATGGGCGATCACCATGAGTATTCGGTACCAGTGACATCGACGACTGCAGGTCCAAGGGACCGTCTACGGGAACCCAGCCCGCAATCAGATCGAGGCGATGCACTTGGTTGCCGGAGACTCGCGTCCCGGGAATCGGGATACCGCGGCGCCGGAGCAACTGACGCAAGCACGCCGTCATGATCGTCGTGGGAGCGGGCATCATGACGTCTTGGCTATCGCAGACGCCAGATTCCAGTGCCGTCGTTTCGCAGTGCGAAACTGGAACGAGAGCCTGGCGGATCATTGTTCTCTACCCGTGGTAAGGAGCGTGTCCTGCCAGCGGGCGGATCGGTAAAAGTCCTGCTGCTCGAGCGTGGTGTTCTCCCGGTCCGCATACACTGCCGCTAGCGCGTGCGAGGTCTTCTCGAACAGTACCGAGGGGTCCTGGCCCTCGTAGCCGCCGAGGTCGGGCCGATGAATGCGGTAGCCGATCAGGTCGCGCAGCGCCTGCGGGAACTGCCGGGCTACGGTGGGCGGATAGGCGAGAAAGGCGTTCTCGTACTGCTTCAGCCATCCCAGGGAGTAGCTCAGGATGAGGCTGGTGCGCGGCTCGTCACTGCGGTTGGCGCCCCCGCAGTGGGTGATCGAGCCCAGGTACACCAGCGCCGAGCCGCGCGGCATCTCCGCGGCGGTCGCCTCCGCCAGGTCGAGTTCGCGCGACAGCCGGTTGAACTGGCTGCGCGGCCACAGGAGCGTCGCGCCGTTTCTCGCCGTGAAGTCCGACAGCGCCCACACCACGTTGACCAGGTATTCAATGCCATTTTTCTGGCAGGGCCAGATCTCCTCGTCCCGATGCGGGATCTGGCGGTGCTGGCCCGGATGCAGCCGCACCGCCTGTGTGAGGTTGAGTTGATACCAGTCGCAATGCGGTCCGAGCACCGCGTCCATGAGTTCGAGCACCACGGGGTGCAGAGCCAGCTCGTGCGAGGCCCGCGACTTCAGCAGCACCGAGCCGAACCGGGTGGTGTTCCAGCCGCACAAATCGCCGCGGCACTTCGATGTGGCCGAGAACCACGGATCGAGCTCCTCGCACAGCCGCGCCACGATGTCCTCGGACAGCAGCCGGTCGAAGATCGCATAGCCGTTGGCGCGCAGAAGGTCGAGCGCCGTCGCCGGTCCCTGGGTACGGGCGGGCGAGCAGGGCTCATCCGCTCGATTCAACGAGGTTGCCTCAGCCATGGCGGGACGCTCCTGGGGTAGGGGGATATTCCCGCCACCGGTTGCGCCAGGCGCAGTGGGAGGGGCGGGTCCGAGCCCAGGCGGTGGCCGGCGGGCTCTCCAGTGGATCGACTCGGGAGGGTGCTCGCGCGTCGGCGTGCAATCGCGTAACAGGGAGGGGGACGTGGTGACGCCGGAAGGCGCGGTTGGCGGCGAAGATGACCTGCTCGATGCCGTAGAGCAGGGCGGTCTCGATCACACCGCCGATGGTTTCGGAAAGCAGCGCAAGGCGGCGATTCCGGCTGTCTATCCCCGGCGCCGTGCAGAACCGCGAGACTTCCCACACATTTTGGCCACGAGGGATCTCCGCTCACCGGAATCCTCCATTCCGCTCCGTCGACGAATACGGTCTTGCGCTGACGGTGCATGTCCACGAGGTCCGCCTGGAAGTGCCTGCGGTTCTCCGCATTGACGAGCAGGATCATGGCTCCTCCATTGCACCCGTCCGTGACGACCACAGTGCAACAAAAACCCGCGCGCGCCAACTGTCTGATCAGGGGAGAGGAGCGAGCAAGACGTTCCTTCGCGCTCGAACGGCTTACGAATGTTTGGGACCCGGCACCGGTTCAGGTATTGGGTTCCGCGGGTTTGAATTCAGTGCAGCTGCGTGCCTGCCGTGTTATCCGAGGAGTTGACCGAGGTGCCGCGTTGCCGTATCACGTCCCCGACCGAGAGCTGTCCGTTCACGAACGACAGGATAACCGCCTGCATGCGTGTGGTCACATGCAGGCGCTGCTTCACACGCTCGATATGGTAGTGCACCGTGGACTCGCTCAGGCCGAGCAGCCGTGCGATCGCCCAATCGGCCTTGCCCTGCGCGACCAGCGCCAGGCACTGGCGCTCGCGCGAAGTCAGCTCCTTGGGCGTGACGTCGGGCATTCGTATGCGAGTCCGCGTGACGAAGATGTAGAGATAAGTGGCGAGCAGCTCTGTCGCGATGTATTTTCCCCGGTCGATACGTTTTTGGGCAGGGATCACGGAGCACGATGCCCGCAAGATGCCCGGCAGCCACGACAAATGGATGGGGGCCGTGTATCCATGGGCGATGCCATACCGGGACGCCTCGGCCAGCAAGCGCTTCTGCGGCTGCGTGAGCGGATAGGCTCGGAATGTCTTGTCCCAGAAGAAAGGAACGAGGGTACTTTCGGCGTACTTCAGGACCGGATCGAACTCGAACAGCCGCGCCTCGCTGTATGTCTTTGCCCAGGCGGGTGGGTAGTTGTGCAGCATGATCGCGTCGGGCGGCGGGTTCAACGGATCGACGTGCGAGCAACACGCGAAGTAGCGGAAGCCCAGCGCCTCGATGGCCTTTTGAAATTCCTCGGTCAAACTTTCGACCCCCGAGTGCGTCTCCCCGAATTCTATGAAGCTCTGAATCACATCGAAGCGATGCATGGTCCGTTCTCCCTCTTCCTTCGATACGCTGGCACAGCTTAATGTCGGGAACATGACCATGCAGGCCGTCTTTAGACGGTTTGACGGCCCTGCGTGTTGGGACTAGAAATGGCTTCGAAGAAGACTTGAGCGACCTGGATGGGAATGTGGCCAATCGGTCTGATTCCAGGGGGCGCCGGACAGAGCCGATCTCGGACGATCGGCACTTCCGTGCGATGGGGGACTGAAGCTTGGTCTTTGTATTACAGGAGAGTGCTGCTTGACCGGCGATCCCGTCCCTAAGCGGCTTCTCGGACTGTTGCAGCGCATCCCAAGAGGAGGTCACATGGGCCGTGACGAATTCATCGGATACCTGGCCTCCCGGGCAGAGGCGCTCGACATCCCGCTGCACCAAACCGGCGAGCTCGCGGGGCTGCCTTGCGAGTTCCACCACGCTCTCGCGGTCGCCCAATTACTGGATGCCTTAGGACACCGGCCACCCTCGGGCGCGGCGCTGCGCGCATGGTATGGGGAGGTGGCCTCGGCGGACGGGGAAACAGCCCGCTGGATTTATCGAGCTGTAGGCACGCTCCGGAATCCCGATCTGGAGAGGCTCGATCCGAATGAGCTCACCCAGTTCTGGGTGCGGTTCGATACCTGGGGCGCCGCCGCGCACGTGCTCGTCAGAAGCAAGCGGCGCAGGGTCCATGCGACGCAGCATTAGCCCGGCCCAGCCTCTCCGTGCCTGACTCTGCGAGGGTCGGTTGCCCTCAATTTTGCTGTGCCCGCGTCCCTGGCGGCCACCGCAACTTCCCCCACCCGTGGCCGGGTCAAAATCCTCCACCT
>OBLK01000111.1_pt1 | contig 30740 bp, 22 predicted proteins | sample 1518871 | NCBI WGS metagenome assembly OBLK01 (sample SAMEA2464837, study PRJEB22497) | soil metagenome | biome: Grassland; feature: Farmland; material: Clay | place: Australia | collected 2013-02-01 | depth 0.8 m
CAACCTTCACTTCTTCGCCTTCACTGTGTTAGCTCCGAGTCAGCTCCGTGTTAGCTCCGAGTCAGCTCCGAGTCAGCTCCGAGTCAGCTACGTGGTGGCGTCGCGGGTCACGGCACGACCACTTCGAGGGTCGGGATCGGGAACACCAGCCGGCCGCCCCAGTCGCCCACGTAGGACAGCTGCTCGGTCAGCTCCTCACGCAGGTTCCACGGCAGCACCAGCACGAAGTGCGGCCGGTCCTCGGCGAGCCGCTCCGGCGGCAGGATCGGGATCCGGGTGCCTGGCGTGAACCTGCCTTGCTTGTACGGGTTGCGGTCAACCGTGTACGCCATCAGGTCGGGCCGGATGCCGCAGTGGTTGAGCAGCGTGTTGCCCTTGCCGGGAGCGCCGTAGCCGGCCACCCGGTAGCCGCGGTCGGCGGCGTCGATCAGGAACCACAGCAGGTCGCGGCGGACCGAGGCCACCCGCTGGCTGAACTCTGCGTACCCGGACAGCTCGTGCAGCCCGGCCGCCTTCTCCTTGGCCAGCACGCTCTGCATGCGCTGGCTGGGCTCGTCGGCCACCTCGGTCGGGCGGGCCCAGAGCCGGATCGAGCCGCCGTGCGTCGGCAGCAGCTCGACATCGACCACCTCGAGGCCGCCGGTGGCCAGCGCGCGCTGCGCCGAGGCGACCGTGTAGTACTGGAAGTGCTCGTGGTAGATCGTGTCGTACTGGTTGAGCTCGATGAGCGTGAGCAGGTGCTGCACCTCGATCGACACCCAGCCGTCGTCGGCGACGAGCGCCCGCAGGCCCTTGGTGAACCCGAGCACGTCCGGGATGTGCGCGTAGACGTTGTTGGCGACCACGAGGTTCGCCGGCCCGTGCTCGGCGCGCACCTGCGCCCCGCGCTCCGGCTCCAGGAACGCGGTCAGCGTCGGCACACCCTTGTCGACGGCGGCCTTGCCGACGTTGACCGACGGCTCGATGCCCAGGCACCGGATGCCCCGCTCGACGACGTGTTGCAGCAGGTAGCCGTCGTTGCTGGCGACCTCGACGACGAAGCTGTCCTCGCCGAGGTCGAGGCGCTCGATCGAGCCGTGCACGAAGTCACGCGCGTGCTGCACCCACGAGTCCGAGTAGGAGGAGAAGTAGGCGTACTCGGTGAACGTGTCGTCCGGCTTGATCAGCGGCGGGATCTGCGCCAGCCAGCAGTCGGTGCACACCCGAAGGCACAACGGGTAGGTGAGCTCGGGCTCCTCGAGCTGGTCTGCGCGCAGGAACCGCTCGCACGGCGGCGTCGACCCGAGGTCGACCACGTCGGCGAGCCTCGTCGAACCGCAGAGCCGGCACGGTGTCATCGGTGGCCTCCATGGCGATCCGGATGGTGGAAGCCGAGTGCTTGCTCTCAGGCCTCGATTACTCATCGTTGTCATTGGGGCGGGTCGTTACGCGCGCGACGACCGCGAACGGGTGAGTCGCGGCGAACCCGTCGATCACGGACCGCCGCCGGGCGGGTCGGACGGCCCGGGCGGCGCGAACAGCCTCGGCCGACCCGCGCCGCGACCGTGGTCCGCCACCAACGGCGCAGGTCACGCGGGCTACACGAGGTCGACGCGGCGCCCTGCGACCGTCGCCTTCCTGGCCGCGACGCGCGACCTGCACCGCCCGGCGTGGCCCGCCGGTCACGACCCGGCGTGGTCCGGACACCGGCTGCGCCGGCGAACCAGTCCGCGATGAGCCGCGAGACCGCTTGCTCACGTTGGGTAGTCACGCACACCGGCACCCGGGCGGGTCGCACGCCGCCGCCTAGTAGGCGCCCTCTCCCTTCAGCACCGCGCCGAGCGTCTTCCACATGATCGTCAGGTCCATCGCGAGCGACCAGTTCTCCACGTAGCGCAGGTCGAGCCGCACCGACTCGGTCCAGGTCAGGTTGCTGCGGCCGCTGATCTGCCACAGCCCGGTGAGACCAGGCTTGACCTTGAGGCGGCGCTGCGCGGCTTGGCCGTAGGTTGCGACCTCGCTCGGCAGCGGCGGCCGTGGACCGACTAGTGACATGCTGCCGGCCAGCACGTTGAGCAGCTGTGGCAGCTCGTCGAGTGAGTACCTGCGCAGCACCGCACCGATCCGGGTGACCCTCGGGTCGACGCGCAGTTTGAACAGCGGGCCGGCTCCCTCGTTGCTCGCCGCCAGCTCGGCAAGCTTCGCCTCGGCGTTCACCACCATCGACCGGAACTTGATCATGGCGAAGGCCTGGCCGTTCTTGCCGATCCTGGTCTGCCGGTACAGCACCGGCCCGCGGTCGTCGAACCACACCAGCGTTGCGATGGTCAGCAGCAGCGGCGCCAGCAACAGCAGCGCCAGCGCGGATGCCGCGCGGTCGACCAGGTTCTTGATCATCCAGCGGAAGCCGTCGAATGTCGGCGCGCTGACCCGCAGCAGCGGCAGCCCGAACACCGGCGAGATGTTCAGCCGGGGCCCGGTGACCTCCATCAGAACCGGGGCGACCACCACATCCGCCGTGGTTCCCTCCAGGTCCCACGCGAGCTGCTGCAGCCGGGGCCTCGTCCAGCGCGGATCGGGCACCACGGCCACCACCCGGTAGCCGCCGAGACGCACCCGTTCGGCGAGGGTGTCCAGGTCACCGACAACCGGAATGCCGTCGATGTCCCCCGCGCCGTCCACGCCGACCGCCCCTGGCGTGCACACCGCCTCGACCCGCCAGCCGTTGTGGCTCTCCCGCTGGGTGCGCTGGATCAGGTCGGCGACCTCCTCGAGGCTGCCGGCGGCGAGCACGGGCAGCATGCACTCGCCGTGCTGGCGCCTCGAGTGCAGCAGCCGGCGCAGCACGTACCGCAGCGGCGCCACGATCAGCAGGATGGCCGGCAGCACGCCGAACACCCACGGGCGCACGTCCGCCAACTGGAGCGCCAGCCCGGACAGGCCGACGATGACTCCGGTCGCGAACACGGCGCGGCCGAGCCGGCGGAACTCCTCGGCGCCCGAGCCGAGCACGCGCAGGTCCCACGCCCTGGTCGCGACGAGCGCGCCGACCAGCACGCTGCCGGTGATCACGGCCAGCGCCTCAGGCATGTGGTAGATGATCACCTCGCCGCGTGTGAGCCGGGAGCCGGCCGCGACGGCGATCATGGTGACCAGCAGATCGGCCAGGATGACCGCCGCCCGGTAGCGCGGTTCCCAGGTCGCCTCGGGTAGCCGCACCAGCTCGCCCGCGGGGCGCGCGAGGGCGCTCGCGGGGGCAGGTGGGGGTGCCGCGGCGGTCACGCCGGCAGCATCCGGCCCACCTTCGGGGTGGGATCCGTCGTGGGATATCGGGCCGATGCCCGTCCCCCCGCCAAGCCGCGTGGTCACATAAGCCCCCTTATGTTGCTGTGGAAAGTTTGTGGCTCAGGGCGCACACAGCCAGTAGTCGACCGCTCGAACGGCTACTCGTGAAGCAGGGCTCTGGACGTCACAGGTCGTTATCGCGAACGCCCCCCGACGGCGTTACAGTCACGCTCTGTGGCGGCAGATTCCAAGCTTTCGATTGCCCTCCGTCGCCAGTCCAGAAGCTAACCACGCCAACCTGTGCGCGTCACAGCCCCCGGTTGGGCGACCGCGAATGGGGCTCTAGCTGGGACTTTTGCGGAATCGCCAGCGCGAACCACTCGAACGAGTGACGTAACGGGCGGTGATACGCGCCAGCCAGGTCGACTTGGAAGTCACAGTAAAGCGCGCTATCGCAGCGTCACATTCAACCTTACCGCGTGTATTCGAATGCGCTCAGTGATCGCCAGGCATGCGCCGGGGGAGTTGGGGCTGGTGCTCGAGCTGCGCCAGCCCGTTCCAGGCCAGGTTCACCAGGTGGGCGACGACCTGGTCTTTGTTCGGCATGCGGACGTCGAGCCACCACTGGCCGGTGAGCCCGACCATCCCGACCAGGGCCTGGCTGTAGAGGCCAGCCAGCCGGGTGTCGTAGCCGCGTGAGCCGAACTCCTCGGCGAAGATGTGCTCGACCTGGCTGGCGATGTCGGACAGCAGGCTGGCGAACGTCCCCGAACTGCTGGCCACCGGCGAGTCCCGCACCAGGATGCGGAACCCGTCGGTGGAGTCCTCGATGTAGTCCAGCAGCGCGACAGCCGCCCGTTCCAGCAGGTCGCGCGGATGCCCGCCGCCCGAGATGGCCGAGGTCATCCTGCTCAGCAGGTGCTGCATCTCGCGGTCGACGACGACCGCGTAGAGCCCCTCCTTGCCGCCGAAGTGCTCATAGACCACCGGCTTGCTCACGCCGGCCCGGTGCGCGATCTCCTCGATCGACGTGCCGTCGAACCCCTTCGCCGCCAGCAGCCCCCTGCCGACATCGAGCAGTTGCTCGCGCCGCTCCTTACCGGACATGCGCGCCCTCGACCTGACCGAACTCTCCTCACGCCGGGCGGCCACGCCCGTAGCCTAGATTCCTAGTCCTGTGCCGTGATTCGGGCGAGGCGGTGCTCGTTGGGCCACCGCACCTGGTACGCCCAGCCGAGCTTCTCGAACAACCAGATCACCCGCGCCGTCATGTCGATCTGGCCTTTCAGCACGCCGTGCCGCGCGCACGTCGGGTCGGCGTGGTGCAGGTTGTGCCACGACTCGCCTGCGGACAGGATCGCCAGCGGCCAGAAGTTCGCCGACTTGTCACGCGTGGTGAACGGCCGCTCGCCGACCATGTGGCACACCGAGTTGACCGACCAGGTCACGTGGTGCAGCAGTGCGATCCGCACCAGGCCGGCCCAGAAGAACGCGGTGACCGCGCCGTGCCAGGAGCCGGCCCACAGGCCGCCGATCAGTGCCGGGCCGAGGAGGCTGACGGCCACGAGGGGCATGAACAGGCCGTTCACCCGGTGGATCGCCTTGTCGGCGAGCAGGTCGGGCGCGAACCGCTGGGCGTTGGTCTCGTCGCGGTCGAACAGCCAGCCGACGTGGGCGTGGAAGAAGCCCTTGGCCAGCGCGCCGACGCTCATGCCGTACCGCCATGGCGAGTGCGGGTCGCCCTCCTTGTCGGAGAACGCGTGGTGCCGGCGGTGGTCGGCGACCCACGGGATGACCGGCCCCTGGATTGCCAGCGAGCCGGCGGTGGCCATCGCCACCCGCAGCCACGGCTTGGCCTTGAACGAGCCGTGCGTGAAGTGCCGGTGATAGCCGACGGTCACGCCCAGACAGGCCACGAAGTAGAACGCCACACCGATCACGATGTCCCGCCAGGACAGGCCCCAGCCCCAGGCCACCGGCACGGCGGCGATCATCGCGACGAAGGGCACGATCACGAACAGGTAGATCAGCACGTGCTCGGAGACGGGCCGATAACCCACGATGATGGGCTTGGGCCCATCGGTGGGCGGTGTTTCGGTGGGCGGTGCTTCGGTGGCTGCTGTCATGGTCGCGCTCCTGATGGTTTCGGGAATCTGACGGTTCGGAGATCGACGTCGGGCCGCGGCCGCTGCCAGTCTCGGCTTACGGAGCCGTAACCTACGGTACCGTAGGTTGGACCGGGTTGCACCGCACGGCGAGATGTCGACCGGGCGAACGTTTCGTGGTACCCGCTCCTGAGGCTGTGAATCGCCTGTGTTGTGAAACGTTCACAGGGTTTGCGCCGAAGCAGTGATCGAGGAAGTTGAAGCTTTTCTTACGGCTCACGCCGTGTCAGGCTTAGCCACTCTCTCTTGAGTGACGCCGGACACTGCGCGTTCGCGCGGAGGTATCGAGTGCAGGATCAGCTCGTGGGTGCCGCGACCGATCTGGTCGACGGTGTCGACCAGCCGGCCGAGGAGGCCGACTTACTGGGCGACTCGCTGCGCGTCGAGGCTTGCACCCTGATGGAACGGGCGGCAAACGCCGACCGCCAGCAGCGCTGGCAGGCCGCTGTGCTCACCGGAGACCTGCTCGACCGGTCCAGGCGGGCCCTCGCGGTCAAGGACATGGAGCCCTCGACGTTCGCCAGGGTGCTGCGCTCGAGCGTCCTGGTCCGGGACATGGCCGCCGTGCCGGACCTGCCGGCCGACCCGGTGCTCGACGAACTGATCATCCACACCACCGAGCACGGCCTGGCCTCGCACAACGCCGCCGCCCAGGCGCTTCGCGGCAACCTGGCCGAGGCCAGGGGTGACCTCGACGAGGCGATGGACGCCGCGGTCAACGCCATGGTGACCGTCGAGCTGATCAACGAGCCGAGCCTGGAGCGGGTGTTCGCCTCAAACGACATCGCCACGCTGCTGCTGCGGCTCGGCCTGGTCCGGACGGCGGCGCAGTGCTTCGGCAACGCGGCGGCCGACGCCGAAGCCGCCGGTCTCAAGCGCGAGTACGTCATCACCTTGGGCAACCAGGTCGCCAGCGAGCTGCTGTATGCGATGGCGCTGGAGCGCACGCCGGAGCCGCAGCGTGCCCAGAAGCACTTCGCGATCGCCGTCGAGCTGGCCAAGCAGGGAGTGCGCTACTGGCAGCAGATGCAGCCGGACCGGATGCGCGAGGACCACGCCGCCGGCTTCCGCGCCGCCTTGGCCGTGGACGGCCTGCAGGTCTCCTCGGACGCACTGTCCTCCCCGGCGTCGCAGTCCTCCCCGGCGTCGCAGTCGTCACCGGGGTCACCGGAGTCACCGGAGTCACCGGGGTCACCGGGGTCGCTGCCTGGTTCGCCGGACGGCAGGGTCGCCGCCGACGAGCTGGAGGCGCAACTGCGCATCCACCTCGCCTCGAACGACCCAGAGTGCCGGCTGCTGCCCGGCATCATGCTTACCCGCCGGCTCGCCGCGACCGGGCGCCGCGACGAGGCCCGCGCCATGCTCGCCGAGCTGGCCGACTGGCCGCGGCTGCACCAGGCCCAGCCCCAGCTGCGGGTCGCCGTGATCAGGCACCTGTGCGACTTCGACGACCCTGGCCCGATGCCGCGGTACGTCATGGCGCTGGAGAACGAGCTGTGGTCGCAGTGGGTGTCGCGAGGCCGTGACCTGCGGGCCCGCCTGGAGCGCGAGCGGTTGCGCCGCAAGCACGGCCCGATCCGCGCGCTGGCCGCCGAGGACCCGCTGACCGGCCTGCCGAACCGGCGGGCGCTCGACGAGCTGCTCGCCGACCAGGCCTCGGCGGACGAGCCTGGCGCGGTGGCGATGGTGGACCTCGACGAGCTGCGAGTGGTCAACTTCCGCGGCTCGCATGCCGACGGCGACGCCACGCTGCGCGCGGTGGCGGTGGCCATGCGAGCCACCCTTCCGGCGACCGACTCGGTGATCAGGTACGGCGGCGACGAGTTCGTCGTGCTGCTGCCTGGCGACGACGTCGATACGGCCGTCGACAAGGTGCAACGGGTCGTGGCGGCGATCGCCGCGCTGCCGGCCGACCGCGGCCACGGCGTCACGGCCTCGGCCGGCCTGGTCGCCGTCGCGCCGGACGAGAGCGCCGACTCGATCCTGGTCCGCGCCGACGACGCCATGACCCAGGCCAAGCAGGACGGCGGCAACCGCGTCCAGATCGCCTGATCACGCGCCCGTAGGGTGGGGTGAATGGTCGACCTGGCTGCGGCGCGCGCCGATACCCCTGGCTGTGCAACGGTCCTGCATTTCAACAACGCGGGTGCGGCGCTGCCGCCGGCCCCCGTGGTCGAGACGGTGGTCGAGCACCTGCGGCTGGAGGCGCAGATCGGCGGTTACGAGGCCGCCGATTCCGCCCGCGACCGCCTCGAACGGGTCTACGACAGCGCCGCCGCGCTGATCGGCGCGCACCGCGACGAGATCGCCGTGCTGGAGAACGCCACCAGGGCCTGGACCATGGCCTTCTACGGCATCGGCTTCAAACCCGGCGACCGCATCCTGACCAGCCGGGCCGAGTACGGCAGCAACTACATCGCCTACCTGCAGGTCGCGCGGCGCACCGGCGCGAGCGTCGAGCCGATCCCGAACGACGAGCACGGCCAACTCGACGTCGACGCGCTGGCCGAGGCGCTCGACGAACGGGTCCGCCTGATCGCGCTGACCCACGTGCCGACAAACGGCGGCCTGGTCAACCCGGCCGAGCAGGTCGGCCGGCTGGCCCGCGCGGCCGGCGTGCTGTACCTGCTCGACGCGTGCCAGTCCGCCGGTCAGCTCGACCTGGACGTCGACCGGATCGGCTGCGACCTGCTTTCCGCGACCGGCCGCAAATACCTGCGTGGCCCGCGCGGCACCGGGTTCCTGTACGTGCGCTCCGGCGCGCTGCAGCGCCTCGACCCGCCGGTGCTCGACCTGCACTCGGCGCAGTGGGTGGCGCCGGACCGGTACGAGCTTCGCCCGGACGCGCGCCGCTTCGAGAACTGGGAGTGCTCGGTGGCCGGCAAGCTGGGCCTGGGCGCAGCGATCGACTATGCGCTTGGCCTCGGGCTGCCGGCGATCGAGCGACGGGTCGTCGCCCTGGCCGCGTCGCTGCGCGAGCGGCTGGCCGCGGTCCCCGGCGTGCACGTGCACGACCAGGGCGAGCGGCGCTGCGGCATCGTCACCTTCACCGTCGACGGCGTCGCGCCCGATCAGGTCAAGGCCGCCCTCGCCGAGCAGCGCATCAACGTCAGCGTCTCCCGCACGCCGTCGACCCTGCTCGACATGACCGACCGCGACCTGAGCGCCGTCGTCCGCGCCTCGGTGCACTACTACAACAGCGAGGCCGAGGTCGACCGGTTCGGCGCCGCTATCTCGGCACTACGCTAGACAGCCCATATGCCACCATGAGCACGGCGCTTCGACGAAGCCGGTCGCTCGATCCGCCGTGGTGTAACGGCAGCACCTCGGATTTTGGTTCCGAAGGTCCAGGTTCGAATCCTGGCGGCGGAGCGACCCAAATGCGGGCTTGCGCGGGCCCGTGACCGACGCTGCGCCCGGCCGCCGACCGGGCCGACGTAGGATCGGGTGGCAGGTGGCAGCGAGGCCTCCTGCGGGACAGCCGATCCCATGGAGAGATTCGCCAAAATGCCCAACACCGACCTCGCCGTGGTGATTCTCGCCGCAGGCGAAGGCACCCGAATGCGATCGTCGACCCCGAAGGTGCTGCACGAGCTGGCCGGCCGCAGCCTGGTCGGGCACGCCGTGGCGGCCGCCGCCGGCCTCGACCCCGAGCACCTGCTGGTGGTGATCGGTCACGGGCGCGAGCGGGTCGCCGCGCACCTCGCCGACCTGTCCGCCGGCACCGTCCCGGTGGTGCAGGAACAGCAACTCGGCACCGGGCACGCGGTTCGCTGCGCGCTCGCCGAGCTGCCGGCCCACTTCAGCGGGACCGTGCTGGTCACCTACGCCGACGTGCCGCTGCTGAACACCGCGACGCTGGACCGGTTGGTGCAGGCGCACGGCAGGGCGGGCAACGTGGTCACCATGCTCACCACGACGCTGGACGACCCCACCGGCTACGGCCGGGTGCTGCGCGACGCGTCCGGCTCGGTCACCGCGGTGGTCGAGCAGGCCGACGCCACCGAGGCGCAGCGGGCCATCGGTGAGGTCAACTCCGGGGTGTACGCGTTCGACGTGAAGGTGCTCACCGACGCGCTGGCCCGAATCGTCCCGCACAACGCGCAAGGTGAGCTGTACCTGACCGACGTGCTCGGCATCGCGTGCTCGGACGGCCGCCCGGTCGGCGCGCTCGAGTGCACCGACCGGTGGCTGGTGTCCGGCGTCAACGATCGGGTCCAGTTGGCCGACACCGGCGCCGAGCTGAACCGCCGGCTGGTCGAGCGCGCCATGCTGTCCGGTGTGACGGTCATCGACCCGGCGACCACCTGGCTCGGCGTCGAGGTCGAGCTGGCCCGCGACGTCGTGCTCGCGCCGAACGTCCAGCTGCACGGCCGGTGTGTGGTCGGCGAGGGCGCCAGGATCGGCCCGGACTGCACGCTCACCGACGTGACGGTCGGGGCCGGGGCCTCGGTCGTGCGCACCCACGGGCTGTCCTCGGAGATCGGCGAGGGCGCCAGCGTCGGGCCGTTCGCCTACCTGCGGCCGGGCAGCCGGCTTGGCGCCCGCGGCAAGATCGGCACGTTCGTCGAGACCAAGAACGCCGACATCGGCACCGGCACGAAGGTGCCGCACCTGACCTACGTGGGCGACGCCACGATCGGCGAGCAGTCCAACATCGGTGCGGCGAGCGTGTTCGTCAACTACGACGGCGTCCGCAAGAACCACACCGTGGTCGGCAACCACGTACGGACCGGCTCGGACAACATGTTCATCGCACCGGTGACGATCGGCGACGGCGCCTACACCGGTGCCGGCACGGTGGTCCGGCAGGACGTCCCGCCGGGCGCGCTGGCCGTCTCGGCCGGCACGCAACGCAACGTCAAGGGCTGGGTGGCCCGCAAGCGGCCGGGCAGCGCCGCCGACGAGGCCGCGCGGCGGGCTCTCGGCGACGAGCCGGACACCGACCCAGAGCGCTGAGAGGCGATGCCGGTGAGTGCGATTTCGGCCACACCAAAGAAGAGCCTCATGCTGTTCGCCGGGCGCAGCCACCCGGAGCTGGCCGAGGAGGTCAGCAAGCACCTCGACGTCTCGATCACCCCGCAGTCGGCGTACGAGTTCGCCAACGGCGAGATCTTCGTGCGGTTCGAGGAGTCGGTCCGCGGCAGCGACGCGTTCGTGCTGCAGAGCCACACCGCGCCGATCAACACCTGGCTGATGGAGCATCTGATCATGGTCGACGCCCTCAAGCGCGCGTCAGCCAAGCGGATCACCGTGGTCATGCCGTTCTACCCGTACAGCCGGCAGGACAAGAAGCACCGTGGCCGGGAGCCGATCTCGGCGCGGCTGATCGCCGACCTGTTCAAGACCGCGGGCGCCAACCGGATCATGACAGTCGACCTGCACACCGCGCAGATCCAGGGCTTCTTCGACGGCCCGGTCGACCACCTGCTGGCGATGAACCTGCTCGCCGACCACGTCAGGGACCGCTACAACTGCCATGACATCACCGTCGTCTCGCCGGACTCCGGCCGGGTGCGGCTGGCCGAGAAGTGGGCCGACAAGCTCGGCGGCACCCCGGTGGCGTTCATCCACAAGACCAGGGACCCGTTCGCGCCCAACGAGGCGGTCGCCAAGCGCGTCGTCGGTGACATCCGCGGCCGGGTGTGCATCGTGATCGACGACATGGTCGACACCGGCGGCACCATCGCGCTTGCCGTCGAGCAACTGCTCGCAGAGGGCGCCCGCGACGTGATCATCGCCGCCACCCACGGCATCCTGTCCGGCCAGGCGCCCGAGCGGCTCGCCGCCTGCGGTGCCCGCGAGGTGATCTTCACCAACACGCTGCCGATCCCGGCCGAGAAGCGGTTCCAGGGTCTCACCGTGCTCTCGATCGCCCCGCTGCTGGCGAAGGCTATGCACGAGGTCTTCGAGGACGGCTCGGTGACGAGCCTGTTCGACGGCAACGCCTGAGGGCCGGTGTCGTCTCGGCGAGATCCAACGCCTACACTGGTGGGGTTGCCTCGGCGAGGGGGTGCCCAGCACCCACGTGATCGACGCGGCGGTGCGCGGCTTCTGCGTGCCGCGCCTCGTTCTCCACCGCCGCCGGCAGCGACCGAGCCACCGCCAACGTCGACTCACCCGCAGGCCTAGCCGAGCAGCTCTGGTCATCCCAGCGCTGGCCATCAAGAAGGAGTGCACCGCCGTGTCCGAGGTCCGTCTGGATGCCGAGCCGCGAACCGAGTTCGGCAAGGGCGCCGCTCGCCGCACCCGCAAAGCCGGGAAGATCCCCGCGGTGCTCTACGGCCACGGCACCGACCCAAAGCATGTCTCGCTGCCCGCGCTCGAGTTCGCCAGGGTGATCCGTGAGCACGGCCAGAACGCCGTGCTCACCCTCGAGATCGGCTCCGACGGCGAGCAGCTCGCGCTCACCAAGACGATCACCACGCACCCGCTGAAGAACTACATCGAGCACGTCGACCTGCTGCTCGTGCGCAGCGGCGAAAAGGTCGTCGTCGACATCCCGGTCGTCGTGACCGGGACGCCGGCCGCGTACACCCTGGTCACCCAGGACGCCAGCACCTTGCAGGTCGCCGCAGAGGCGCTGCACATCCCCGATCACTTCGAGGTGTCGGTCCAAGACGCCACCGCAGGCACCCAGATCCTGGCCAAGCAGGTCGAGCTGCCCGCAGGCGTCGAGCTGCACAGCGACCCGGACGTGCTCGTGGTCAACGTCGTCACCGCGCCGACCGAGGAAGAGATGGCCGGTGAGGTCGAGGAGGCCGAGGAGGCCGCCGAGGGTGAGGAAGGCGAGGAGGCCGAGGCCGGCGAGGGTGCCGAGGGCGCTTCGTCGGACCGCTCCGAGCCCGAGCAGGGCTAGCCTCCCGCGTTGCTGGCGGCCTGATGGCGCTGACACCGCAGGACGTGCGCGACGTCAAGTTCGACCGGCCGCCGATCGGCAGCCGCGGGTACAACTGCGACGAGGTCGACGCGTTCCTGGACCGTGTCGAGCGGGCGTTGAACGGCACCGAGGTCTTGACCGCCGCGGAGGTCCGCGAGGTCAAGTTCAACAAGCCGCCGCTGCTCGCCAGGCGCGGCTACGACGAGGACCAGGTCGACACGTTCCTGGACCGCGTCGAGGCCGAGCTGGCGACCCGGCAGGCCGGGCGGCAGGCGATGCCTGAGCCAACGCTCGTCGTCGGCCTGGGCAATCCCGGGCCGGGCTACGCCGGCAACCGGCACAACGTCGGGTTCATGGTCGCCGACCTGCTCGCGCAGCGGGCCGGCGGCAAGTTCAAGTCCCACCGCAGCAGCGGCTGCGAGGTGCTCGAGGGCCGGCTGGGCGGGCGCCGCGTGGTGCTCGCCAAGCCGCGCACCTACATGAACCTCTCCGGCGGCCCGGTCGTCGGCGCCGCGCGCTTCTTCAAGATCGACCCGTACGCCGTCGTCGTCGTGCACGACGATCTCGACCTGCCGTTCGGCATCGTGCGGCTCAAGCGCGGCGGTGGCGAAGGTGGCCACAACGGCCTGCGCTCGATCTCGAAGTCGTTCGGCAGCCGGGACTACGTGCGGGTGCGGTTCGGCATCGACCGGCCGCCTGGACGCCAGGATCCCTCCGACTACGTCCTGCGCGACTTCTCGATCGTCGAACGCCGCGAACTCGACGTTCACCTGGAGACGTGCGCCGACGCCGTGGAAACGCTTCTGCAGCAAGGCCTGGAGCCCACCCAGAACCAGTTCCACTGACTCCGCCGCGATGGCCGCCGTCAGGTGACGGCCGCCATCACGTGATCATGGAAGCGGTGGCGGTGCGGCGGAGCTTGCCTGAGGGCGTTTTGGGCAGGGTGCCCGGTGGGAGCACGACGACCTTGAGCGGGCGGACGCCGACGGCGTCGACGACCCTGGCGGCGACCTGGTTGCGGATGCCCCGCTCGGCGGCCTCGTCACCGGCCAGCTTGGACTCGACGGCGACGGCGAAGGCCTCCCGACGGCGGCCGGAGGCGCGGTCGCTGTCGAGCCGGACGGCTACGACGTTTCCGGCTCTGACACCGTCCACTGTGGACGCTGCGCGTTCGATGTCGGTCGGGTAGATGTTGCGGCCGCCCATGATGATGACGTCCTTGACCCGGCCGCAGACGACGACCTGCCCGTCCTCGACGACATAGCCCTCGTCGCCGGTGTCGAGCCAGCCGTCGGCGTCCTGGGTTGGCAGCGGGCCGTCCACGGTGAGGTACCCGGGCGTCACGGACTCGCCGCGCACCTGCAGCACGCCGACCTCACGGACGCCGCGCGGTTCCCCGGCGTCGTCGACCACGCGGACCTCGATGCCAGGCATCGGCGGTCCGAGCAGCGGGAACGACCTGGCGCCTGGCGTGGTCGGCGCGGTGGCGCTGCGGTACGCCTCGAGCTGCTCGGCGTCCACGTCGTCGACCAGCAGGCCACTGCCGGGCGGGGCGAACGACACCGCGAGGGTGGCCTCGGCCATGCCGTAGGCGCACACGATGCAGTCGGGCCGCAGGCCGAACCGCTCGCCGGCGGCAGCGAACGCGCGCGCCACGGCCGGGTCGATCGGCTCGGCGCCGTTGAGCGCCAGCCGCAGGCTCGACAGGTCGTAGGCCCGGTCCGTGGTCGCCAGCCGCCTCGCGACCATGGCGTAGGCGAAGTTGGGCGCCGCGGTAACCGTGCCGCCGTACCGCGAGATGAGCTCTGGCCACAGCAGCGGCGCCCGCAGGAACGCGATCGGCGTGGTCTTGACCAGCTCCAGGCCCAGCGCCATCGGCAGCGTCAGGAAGCCGACCATCCCCATGTCGTGGAACAGCGGCAGCCACGACACCATCACGTCGTCGGCGGCGCTCAGCTGTGCCCTGCGCTTCATGGCCGAGATGTTGGCGTGCAGGTTGCCGTGGGTGATCCGGACCGCCTTCGGGATGGCGGTCGAGCCCGACGTCAGCTGCAGCAGCGCCGTGGCGTCCTCGCCGACCGGTACCGGCGACGTGGGCGGACCGGAGAACTCGGCCAGCTCGGTCAGCGTGCGGAACGCGATGCCGTGCTCGGCCAGCAAACCGGACAGCGGCTCGAACTCGGCGCCGAGCAGCACGAGCCGCGAGCCGATCATCCGCAGCACTTCGACGGTGTCCTGCGCCCACACGCCGAGGTCGGTACGCGCGGTCGGCTGGTGCAGCATCGTGACGCTGCCGCCGGCCAGCCAGACCGCCTGCACGGCCGGGGCGACCAGCGCCGGCTCGGCTGCCAGCACCGCGACGGCATCGCCCGGCCGCACGCCAGCGCCGCCGGCATCGCCTGTGCCGCCGCCGTCACCGGCGAGGGCCGCCGCCATGCTGCTCGCCTGCTGGTGGACCTGGGGCCAGGTGCGGCGCACCGGCTGCCCCGGCTCGCCGGTGGTGACGCCTCGGGTGGAGCCGGCCGCGGCGGCCAGCATGGTCTGCACGAATCGGCTCACGAAATCCGGACCCTACCTGCGATCATGCCGACTCCGCCTGTTCAGCCGCGTCCAGCCAGGCGTGCTCGACCTCGGACTTCTGGGCCTGCACGTCACGCAGCTCGGCGTCGAGGCGGACCAGCAGGTCGACGTCGCCGGCCGCGTCGAGCAGCGCCTGCTGCAGCTGCCGCTCGCGCTGGGCGACCTTGTCCAGCTGGCGCTCGAGCCTGGCCAGCTCCTTGCGCGCGGCCCGCTGCTGACCGGCAGCGCTGGCGGCGGCGCCCGACCCGCCGGCGCCGCCCGAACCGCCGGACGCGCCGGAACCGCCGGACGCGCCGGACCCGCGGGGAGCGCCGGACAGCGTGCTGGCGGGCGGGGAGGCGGCCCTGGCCGCGTCCCGCCGGGCCAGGTACTCGTCGATCCCGCCCGGCAGGTGGGTGATCCGGCCGTCGCCGAGTAGCGCGACGACCGTGTCGCACACCCGCTCGACCAGGTACCGGTCGTGGGAGACCACGACCAGCGTGCCGGCCCACGAGTCGAGCAGCTCCTCGAGCTGCTGCAACGTGTCGATGTCCAGGTCGTTGGTCGGCTCGTCGAGCAGCAGCACGTTCGGCTCGGCCATCAGCAGCCTGGTCAGCGCGAGCCGGCGCAGCTCTCCGCCGGACAGGTCGGCGACCGGCGTCCACTGCCGCGACGGCGGGAACCCGAGCCGCTCGGCGAGCACAGCCGCGGACAGCTCGTGCTTGCCGAGCGTGACCCGGCGCGCGACGTCCTCGATCGCCTGCAGCACGCGCAGGTCGGCCGGCAGCTCCGCCAGTTCCTGGCTCAGGTGCGCCAGCCGCACCGTGCGGCCCTGGATCCGGCGGCCGGCGGACGGCTCGATCTCGCCGGCCAGCAGCCGGATCAGCGACGTCTTGCCGGAGCCGTTCGCGCCGACCAGCCCGATCCGCTCCCCCGGCCCGATCCGCCAGGTCACGCCGTCGAGCAGCCGCCGGCCGGCGGCGTGAAGGCCGGCAGCCTCGAGGTCGAGGCTGACGTCCTCGAGCTCGAGCACGGTCCGGCCCAGCCGGCGGCGGGCGAACGTGAGCAGCTCGACGCTGTCGCGCGGCTGCGGCACGCCGGCGATCAGCGCCTCGGCGGCCTCGATCCGGAACCGCGGCTTGGACGTCCTGGCCGGCGCGCCGCGGCGCAGCCAGGCCAGCTCCTTGCGGGCCAGGTTGCGCCGGTTCTGCTCGATGGCGTCGGCCTGCCGCAGGCGCTCGGCGCGAGCGAACACCCAGTCCGCGTAACCGCCCTCGTACTGCTCGACGCGGCCGCCGACGACCTCCCAGGTCCCCGTGCACACGGTGTCCAGGAACCAGCGGTCGTGGGTCACCACGATCGCGGCGCAGCGGCGCTCGCGCAGGTGCCCGGCGAGCCAGCGCACACCCTCGACGTCGAGGTGGTTGGTCGGCTCGTCCAGGGCCACCACGTCGACCTCGCCGACGAGCGCCGCGGCGATCGCCACCCGCTGCCGCTCACCGCCGGAGAGCGTTCCGACCGGGGTGTCCAAGCCGAGCCCGAGCACGTCGAGGCCGGTCAGCACAGAGCGAACCTGCGGGTCGGCGGCCCACTCGTGCTCGGCCGTGACGTCGAGGCGGCTCAACACGACCTCGCCGACGGTGGCCTGCGGCGGCAGGTCGCGGCGCTGGGTCACCACGGCCACCCGCAGCGACCGCGCCTGGCTGACCCGACCCTCGTCGGGCTCGACGAGGCCGGACAGCACCTCCAGCAGCGTGGTCTTACCGCCGCCGTTGAGGCCGAGCACGCCGATGCGGTCGCCGTCGTGCACGCCGAGCGACACCGAGTCCAGGATCGGCTGCACGCCGTAGGACTTGGTGACGGCCTCCAGGTTGATCAGGTTCGCCATCAGGCGTGCGCACCTTCGAAGGGATCGGGCGGCACCGGTGGCCGCGGCTGAGTCTCCTCGATCACCCGGGCGCCAGGCACGGGGCCGTGCGCCACCCGGACGGTGCGGCACACCCCGGCCCCGGCCAGCTCGGCGGCGACGCGGACGGCGCTGTCCGGGTCACCGCACAGGAACACGCACGTCGGGCCGGACCCGGACACCATGCCGGCGAGGGCGCCGGCGTCCACCCCCGCGCGCAGCGTGCGCCGCAACGCCGGCCGCAGCGCGATCGCCGCGGCCTGCAGGTCGTTGCACAGCAGCAACGCGAGCTGGCGGGGGTCGCCGGAGGCCAACGCCTCCAGCACCGGCTCGACCGCGCCGGCCCGCTGCGGCGACGCCTCCGCCCGCAGCCGGTCGAGCTCGGCGAACACCTCGGGGGTCGGCAGCCCCTTGTGGTCGAACGCGATCACCCAGTCGAAGCTGTGCCTGGACAGCACCGGGATCAGCCGCTCGCCGCGGCCGGTGCCCAGCGCCGTCCCGCCGTGCATGCAGAACGGCACGTCGCTGCCGAGCTGCTCGGCCAGCCCGGTCAGCTCCTCGCGGCTGATCTCCAGCCGCCACAGCGCGGCGAGGCCGACGAGCGTGGCCGCGGCGTCGGAGCTGCCGCCGGCCATGCCGCCGGCGACCGGGATGCCCTTGTTGATCACGACGCGGACGTTCGGCTCACGCTCGACGTGCTTGGCCAGCAACAGCACCGCCCGCCAGGCCAGGTTGTCCTCGCCGGCCGGGATGGCGTCCACGCCCTCGCCGTGCGCCTCGACGCCGGGGTTGTCCGCGACCGCGACGGTGACCTCGTCGGACAGCGAGAGCGCCTGGAACACGGTCACCAGGTCGTGATAGCCGTCGGGCCGTGGCTCGCCGACGGCCAGGTGCAGGTTGACCTTGGCCGGGGCACGCACAGTGACCGGCGGAGGCACCACGGACAACACAGCCGCCGAGCCTACGCGGTCGGTTGCCGGGCGATTGCTGCGAATGCGGACACGCCGAGCTGCTCGCCGCGAGCGGACGGGTCCACCCCTGCAGAGCGCAGCAGCGCCTCCGCCCGGGCCGCCGAACCGGCCCAACCGGCAAGCGCCGAGCGCAGGGTCTTGCGCCGCTGGGCGAACGCGGCGTCGACGATCGCGAACGTCGCCTCCCGGTCGGCGTCGGGCGGCGGATCGTGGCGGCGAAACGCCACCAGCCCTGAGTCGACGTTGGGCGCCGGCCAGAACACCGTGCGCGGCACCGGCCCGGCCCGGCGCACATCGGCGTACCAGGCGGCCTTCACGCTCGGCACGCCGTAGACCTTCGAGCCGGGCCGCGCGGCCAGCCGGTCGGCCACCTCGGCCTGCACCATCACCAACCCGTGCTCGATCGACGGCTGCGTCGCCAGCAGGTGCAGCAGCACCGGCACCGCCACGTTGTACGGCAGGTTGGCCACCAGCGCGGTCGGTGGCGGGCCCGGCAGCGCCTCGACCCGCATGGCGTCGGCGGTGACGACGGTGAGCCGCCCGGCATGCTCCGGCGCCCGCTCGGCCACCGTGGCCGGCAGCCGCCCGGCGAGCGCCTCGTCGATCTCGATCGCGGTCACCGCACGCACGTGCGGCAGCAACGCCAGGGTCAGCGACCCGAGCCCCGGCCCGACCTCGACCACGACGTCGTCGGGCCGCAGCTCGGCCGCGGCGGCGATGCGCCGCACGGTGTTGGGGTCGTTGACGAAGTTCTGGCCGAACCGCTTCGTGGGCCTGGTGCCCAGCTCACCGGCCAGCCGGCGGACGTCGGACGGACCCAACAGCCGGGTGCCGGCCGCCGGGTCCGCCGCCTCGCTCATGCTCCGTACGTTACGTCGGCAGGCCGAGCTCCCTGGCGCAGGCCGGCCAGGCGCCGTAGCCGCCGCGGTCGTCGCGCAGCTTGGTGGCGATCGCGATCTGCTGCTCCCTGGTGGCCTGGTGCGGGTAGGCCGCGTACTCGTCGCCGCCGTAGGCCTGCCACGTGCTCAGGTTGAACTGCACGCCGCCGTAGTAGCCGTTGCCGGTGTTGATCGCCCAGTTGCCGCCGGACTCGCACTCGGCCAGCCGGTCCCAGACCTCGCCGTCGGGGATCGGCGGGACCTCGGCCTCCTTGGTGCCGACGATCAGCTTGCGGACCACCGGCTCCAGGGTGACCTGGCCGGAGAGCTCCTCGCGGCGGGTCTCCTGGCCGTTGGTCGTGGTGATCCGGACGATGACGACCCGCTCGCCCGCGGCGCCCTCCTCGACGACCTTCTCCTCGCCCTTGGCCAGCTCGGGGTCCTCGGTCGCCTCCACCGGCGGGTCGACCTTGACGGTCTGGGTCTCCTCGGTGATCCGGACCCTGGTCACCTCGACCCTGGTGCCGGCGACCAGCGGGGTGGTCCTGGCCGGCAGCACGGTGTCGGTGAACTCGAGCGGCGCGCCGATGTCGGCGAGGAACTCCTCGACGTTCTGGGCGGTCGTCGGCACCTCGCGCGGCGCCTCGGCGCCGTCGACCAGCACCACGGTCTTCGGGGTGCGGATCTCCAGCGCGAACCCGTGCAGCGGGATGCGGCGGGCCCGGTCGGCCGAGACCTCGAGGCCCTCGGTGCGGATCTCCAGCTGGCGCAGGGCGTCCTCGACGGTCAGCGCGGTCGTCCACACCTTGCGCTCGACGCCGTCGAGCCGCACGGTGATCAGTCGGCCGCGCCGCAGCACGATCTGGCTGCCGTCGTCGACGTCGGTGTGCGCGGCCGGGGCCAGCGCGTCGTGCTCGCCGACCGCCAGGTCGGCGGCGTCGAGTACGCCGGCGACGGTCGAGGCGAACGTGTGCACGATGCGCGGCTCGCCGTCGAGGTTGATGGTGACCGCTTTGTCCATTGCGATGGCGGTCGCACCGCCGGTGGTGATGGTCACGAGGGTGACAGCCACGGCTGCCTTGACGATCGTGCGTCTGTCCACCAGTTGTCCAGTCGTCGAACGTCCGGGCAGGAGCGAGCGCAGCCGGCCAGATTACTGTCTGCTGGCCGTGTGCCGCGGGTTCGCCCCGAACCGCCGCGGTGCGCCCGGATGTCTCCATCCCGGCTTCCGATCACGGGACCGTAACGGGCGTCGCGGGGCGGAACCAGCCGGTTGGGCCGAAGGTTGCGGTTTCCCGCCCAACGAACGTCCTGCGGCGCTCAGCGGTCGCCGGGGGTGACTAGGCCGGGTGAACTCCGCCAGCCGAACACCCTTTCGGTGTTGTCGGTCAGCGATTTCGCCAGTTCGGCCGCGTCGTCGCCGCGCAGTTCTGCCAGGTCACGCACCGTGTAGGGCAGGCAGTACGGCTCGTTGGGCCGGCCACGGAACGGATGCGGCGCGAGGAACGGCGCGTCGGTCTCCACCAGCAGCAGGTCGCGTGGCACCACCCGGGCCGCGGCCCGCAGCTCCCGCGCGTTCCGGAACGTCACCGGCCCGGCGAAGGACATCAGGTACCCCTCGTCCCGGCACCGGCGCACCATGGCCGCGTCGCCGGAGAAGCAGTGGAAGATCACCTTGGCCGGCGCGCCGCACGTGGCGAGCATCGCCAGGATGTCGTCGTGGGCGTCCCGATCGTGGATCATCAGCGGCTTGTCGAGGCGCTTGGCGAGGTCGATGTGCCACTCGAACGCCTCGAGCTGGGCCGCGCGTGGCGCGTAGTCCCAGTAGTAGTCCAGGCCGGTCTCGCCGACCGCCACGATCCTGGCCCCGGCCGCCATCGACGCCAGCTCGGCCCGCACGTCCTGCTCGAAGCTCGACGTCCTGGTCGGGTGCAGCGCGATCGCGCCGAACAGCCGATCGTCCCAGGTGACGGCCTCGGCGACCCAACGGGCCGAGTCCAGGTCGTCGGCGACCGTGACCACCCGTTCGACGCCGGCGCGCTGCGCCCGGTCCAGCGCCGCCCGGACCTGCTCCGGTGTCCGGAAGCCGCACGCGTCCAGGTGCGTGTGGGCGTCGACCACAGCGCTCGCCAGCGGCGCCGGCACCGGCGGTGGCTCACCCCTGCTGGTCACGAAACTCAGGCCGGACGGTCAGCTGACGATGGGGGCCCAGGCTGGGCCGGTTTCGGCGAGCTTGGTGTCGAGCTTGGGGAACAGCGGGGTCGGCTTGACCAGGGGGCGGCCCGGCTCGACCGGGGTCGAAGCCCAGCGGGCCTGCTCGCGGGCGTAGTCGCCGGTCAGCACCGGGTACGGCGCGTCGTCGGCCTCGGTGACCTCGCGGATCTCCGGCTGGGCGGCCCACACGCCGCTGCCGCCGAGCGCCTCGTGGACCTTCTGCGCCGCGTGCGGCAGGAACGGCGTGAGCAGGGTGTTGGCGTCGGAGACGACCTGCAGCGCGGTGTGCAGGACGGTGTCGCGGCGCGCCTGGTCGTCGCCGAGCTTCCACGGCTGCTGGTCGGACAGGTACTTGTTGGCCGCGGAGACGACTCGCATGGCCTCGGAGGCCGCGGCCTTGAACCGGGACCGCGCGAGGTGGCCGCCGACGACCGGGAACGCGGCCTTCGACAGCGCGAGCAGCTCACCGTCGGCCGCCGTGAGCGCGACCGGGGCCGGGACGGCGCCGTTGTTGCGGTGGGCCATCGACACCGAGCGGTTGACCAGGTTGCCCCACTCGTTGGCGAGCTCGAAGTTGATCCTGCGGACGAACTCCTCCCAGGTGAAGTCGGTGTCCTGGGTCTCGGGGCCGGCCACCGAGATGAAGTAGCGCAGGGTGTCCGGGCCGTACTCGCGCAGGAAGTCGCCGACGTAGATCACCGTGTTGCGGGAGGTGGAGAACTTGGCCCCGCTCATCGTGAGGAACTCGCTGGAGACGACCTCGTGCGGCAGGTCGAGCTGCCCGAAGGGACCGACCGTTCCGCCGTGCCCGCCGCGACCGTTGTGGCCGAGCAGGATCGACGGCCAGATCTGCGAGTGGAAGGTGATGTTGTCCTTGCCCATGAAGTAGTAGCCCTGGGCGTCCGGGTCGCACCACCACTGCCGCCACTGGTCGGGGTCGGTGCCGAAGCGGGCGGCCCACTCGATCGAGGCGGACAGGTAGCCGATGACCGCGTCGAACCAGACGTAGATCCGCTTGGTCGGCTTGTCGGACCAGCCGGGCAGCGGCACCGGAACGCCCCAGTCCAGGTCGCGCGTGATCGCCCTCGGCTTGAGGTCGTCGAGCAGGTTGAGGCTGAACTTGAGCACGTTGGGCCGCCAGGTGTCCTTTGTGGACAGCCAGGAGCCGAGGGCCTCGGCGAACGCCGGCAGGTCGAGGAAGTAGTGCTCGGTCTCGACGAAGTCGGGCGTCTCGCCGTTGATCCGCGACCGCGGGTTGATCAGGTCGGTCGGGTCGAGCTGGTTGCCGCAGTTGTCGCACTGGTCGCCGCGCGCGGCCTCGTAGCCGCAGATCGGGCAGGTGCCCTCGATGTAGCGGTCTGGCAGCGTCCGGCCGGTCGACGGGCTGATCGCGCCCTTGGTGGTCTTCGGCACCAGGTAGCCGTTGCGGTGCAGGGCGAGGAACATCTGCTGCACGACGTCGTAGTGGTTGCGGGTGACCGTCCTGGTGAACAGGTCGTAGGACAGGCCAAGCCCGCGCAGGTCCTCGGCGATGACCCGGTTGTACTTGTCGGCGAGCTGGCGCGGGGCGACGTCCTCCTTGTCGGCCTGGACCAGGATCGGCGTGCCGTGCTCGTCGGTGCCGGAGACCATGAGCACCCGGTTGCCGGCCATCCGGTGGTACCTGGCGAACACGTCGGACGGGACGCCGAAGCCGGACACGTGGCCGATGTGCCGCGGGCCGTTGGCGTACGGCCACGCCACCGCGGTCAGCACATGAGTACTCATGGCGGCCAAGGCTAGCCTTGGGCCCGGGTCGGCGACGCGCCTGTTTCCGCCCGAGACTGCCGTCCATGGGGGTTGGTGAAAGCGACAGTGATCCACTCACGCGGGCTTGCCCGCACGTTCAAGACGCGCAAGGGCGACGTGCAAGCGGTCCGGGGGGTCGACTTCGACGTCGCGGCCGGAGAGCTCGTCGGCTTCCTCGGGCCGAACGGCGCGGGCAAGACGACCACGCTTCGCATGCTGACCACGCTGCTCGACCCGACCGCCGGGACCGCCCAGGTGGCCGGCGTGGAGCTGCGCGAGGACCCGGTCGAGGTCCGCCGGCGGATCGGCTACGTGGCCCAGACCGGAGGCGCCGGCACCGACATCCCGGTGGGCGAGGAGCTGATCACGTACGGCCGGATGTACCGGCTGTCGGCGCCGGAGGCCAGGCGCCGTGCGGCGCAGCTGTACGAGCGGCTGGACCTGGTCGGGCTGGACAAGCGCATGGTCCGCACGCTCTCCGGCGGGCAGAAGCGCCGGCTCGACATCGCGATGGGGCTGATCCACGAGCCGCGGCTGCTGTTCCTGGACGAGCCGACCACGGGCCTGGACCCGCAGAGTCGCAGCAACCTGTGGGAGCACATCCGGTCGCTGCGCGACCAGCACGGCGTCACGGTGTTCCTCACCACGCACTACCTGGACGAGGCCGACGCGCTGTGCGACCGGGTGCTGGTGATCGACGCAGGCAAGATCATCGCCGGCGGCACACCGGACGAGCTCAAGCGCCAGGTGTCCGGCGACGCGGTCGTCCTGACCGTGCAGGACGCCGGCCACGCCGGCAAGGCCGCCGAGATCGCCGGCCGGATCGACGGCGCCCACGAGGTGACCTGCGAGGGCAACGCCCTGCGGTTCCGGGTGCCGCGCGGGGACGCGGTGCTGGTGACGCTGCTGCGCGAGCTGGACTCGGCCGGCATCACGATGGCCTCGGTCGAGGTTCACCGGCCGACGCTCGACGACGTGTTCCTGACGCTGACCGGCCGGGCGCTGCGCGACGCGGAACTTCAGACGCAGGAGGAGCCCGGCGATGTTGCTTGACACCATGCTCGTGTTCAACCGGGCCATGCGCCAGCTGCTGCGCAACCCGTTCTGGATCATCTTCGGCCTGGTCCAGCCGGTGCTCTACCTCGTGCTGTTCGGCCCGTTGCTGACCAGGGTCGTGGACCAGCCCGGCTTTCCACAGCCCGGCGACGCCTGGCAGATCTTCGTGCCGGCGCTGCTGGTGCAGATGGGCATGTTCGGCGGCCTGTTCGTCGGCTTCGGGCTGATCGCGGAGTGGCGCTCCGGCGTCATCGAGCGGATGCGGGTCACGCCGGCCAGCCGCACGGCGCTGCTGATGGGCCGGGTGCTGCGCGACACGGTGGTCGCGGTCGTGCAGGCGACCCTGATCGTGGTCGGCGCGATGCTGTTCGGCCTGCGGGTGTCGTGGCTCGGTGCGGTGTTCGGCATCGCCGGGGTGGCGTTGCTGGCGATCGCGCTTGCTTCGGCGTCGTACGCGCTGGCGCTGCAGGTCAAGAGCGAGGACGCGTTCGCGCCGATGCTCAACGCCGTCGTGCTGCCGGTCGTGCTGCTCTCGGGCATCCTGCTGCCGATGAGCCTCGGGCCGGCGTGGCTGTACAACCTGTCGCGGGCCAACCCGTTCAGCTACATCGTCGACGCCGAGCGCGCGGCGTTCCTCGGCAACTTCGCGTCCAGGCCGATCCTGATCGGCGGGCTGGTGATGCTCGCGCTGGTGGCGCTCACGGTGTGGTGGGGCACCCGGACGTTCCAGCGGGAGAACGCCTGACGCCTCGTGTTGCTTTAGCGTAACGGCTCCGTCACTATGGGAAGCGGCTCCGATTGGGAGCGCTCCCACGGTGAAAGGGGCACGATGACACGCCTGATCCGCGTCCTGGTCACCGCCGGCCTGCTGGTCACCTCCCTCGCTGTCGTCACGCCACCGGCCCAGGCGGTCGTGACGTGCGAGAAGTTCGGCCTGCTCAGCATCCAGAGCGGCCGCTACCTCGTGCAGAACAACGTCTGGGGCGCCAGCACCGCGCAGTGCATCGACACCACCGACACCGGCTTCCGCGTCACCCAGGCCAACCACAACAACCCGACCAACGGCCCGCCGGCGGCGTACCCGTCGGCATACTTCGGCTGCCACTACGCCAACTGCTCCGCCGGCAGCGGGCTGCCGTTGCAGGCCAGCACCAGCCAGTTCGCCGCGATCCGCAGCAGCGTCAGCTACACCTACCCCAGCTCGGGCACCTGGAACGCCAGCTACGACCTGTGGTTCGACCCGACGCCGCGCACCGACGGCCAGAACACCGGCGCCGAGATCATGATCTGGCTCAACCGGCAGGGTCCGGTCCAGCCGGTCGGCTCCCAGGTGGGCACCGCCAACCTGGCCGGCGGCACCTGGGCGGTGTGGTTCGGCAACATCGGCTGGAACGTCATCTCCTACGTCCGGACCAGCGCGGCCAGCTCGCTCACCTATACCGTCAACGACTTCTACAGCGACGCGATCAGCCGCGGCTACGCCCAGCGGTCGTGGTACCTGACCAGCATCCAGGCCGGGTTCGAGCCGTGGGTCGGCGGCGCCGGCCTCACCGTCAACTCCTTCGCGGTCACCACGACCGGGACGCCGCCACCGCCGCCTCCTCCCCCGCCGCCAGGGTCCTGCCGCGTCGGGTACCGGCCCAACACCTGGCCGGGCGGCTTCACCGCCGACGTCACGATCACCAACACCAGCTCGACCACGGTCGACGGGTGGACGCTGGCCTTCTCGTTCCCCGGCAACCAGCGCATCACCAGCGCCTGGAACACCGCATTGACCCAGAACGGCTCCGCCGTCACCGCCCGCGACGCCGGCTACAACAGCACGATCACGCCTGGCGCCAGCACGACGCTCGGCTTCCAGGGCACCTACTCAGGCAGCAACCCGTCACCAACCGCGTTCACGCTCAACGGCGCCACCTGCGCCCTGGCCTGACGGACGAGCCGCTACGACCCGAGGGCGGCGTTGTAGAGGTCGCGCTTGGCCACGGCGTGCTCGGCCGCCACGGCAGCCGCGGCGTCCTTGAGGCGCTCGCCGGCGGCGACCCGGCGCCGCACCTCGGGTACCAGCTCGTCCACGGCCAACGGTGCCGGTGGCGGCGCCGGGGCCAGCACGACGGTGATCTCGCCGCGCGGTTCGCGCACCGCGATCTGCGCGATCAGCGTGGCGAGGGTGCCGCGCAGCACCTCCTCGTGCAGCTTGGTCAGCTCGCGGCAGACCGCGGCCTCCCGCTGCGCGCCGAGCACGTCGGCGGCGTCGGCCAGGCACGCGGCGAGCCGGTGCGGCGCCTCGAAGAACACCACGGTGCGCGGCTCGCGGGCCAGCGTCGCCAGCCAGCGCCGGCGCTCGCCGGGCTTGCGCGGCGCGAAACCCTCGAACGCGAACCGTTCGGTCGGCAGCCCGGACACCGCGAGCGCGGTGATCACCGCCGACGGCCCGGGCAGGCACGTCACGGGCAGCCCGGCCTCCGCGCACGCGGCCACCAGCCGGTAGCCGGGGTCGGACACGGTCGGCATGCCGGCGTCGGTCAGCACGAGGACCGTCTGCCCGCGCCGCACCGCGTCGACCAGCGCCGGCAGCCGGCTCGCCTCGACCGCGTCGTAGTGGCTGACCACCCGCCCGGACACGGTCACGCCGAGCGCCGCGGCGAGCGTCCGCAGGCGCCTGGTGTCCTCGGCGGCGACCACGTCGGCGGTCTGCAGCGCCTCCCGTAGCCGGGTGGAGGCGTCGCCGATGTTCCCCAGCGGTGTCGCCGCCAGCATCAACCCCACCCTCGCAACGCTAACCCCAGCCCTCCATCCCTACGATCGGGGACGTGACAGCGATCGCGCCGGAGCGTGGCGTGCAGGAGGAGGCGCCCGTATCCGGCCCGCCAGGAACGGCGCCGGACCCGGCGGCGCGGCTCGGGCCGCCGGCGCCGACCGACCGGCTCCGCGGCTGGCTGGTGGCGCTGTCGGTCGCGCTGCTCGGCGGCATCGTGCGGATGTGGAACCTCGGGCTGCCCACCGACAAGGGCACCCCGGTGTTCGACGAGAAGCACTACACGCCCCAGGCCTGGCAGGTGCTGCGCAACGGCGGCGCCGAGGACAACCCGGGCTTCGAGCTGATCGTGCACCCGCCGCTGGGCAAGCAGCTGATCGCCATCGGCGAGTGGATGTTCGGCTACACCGGCTGGGGCTGGCGGTTCGCCGCCGCCGTCGCCGGCACCGTGTCGATCCTGCTGATCGTCCGGATCGGCCGCCGGCTGACCCGCTCCACGCTGCTCGGCGCGGTCGCCGGCATCCTGCTGATCTGCGACGGGGTCAGCCACGTGCAGTCCAGGATGGGGATGCTCGACGTCTTCCTGGCGGTGTTCGTGCTGGCCGGCTTCGGCTGCCTGCTCGTCGACCGTGACCAGGTGCGAGCCCGGCTGCTGGCCGCGGTGGAGGAGGGCCGGATCGCCGAATCCGCGTGGGGTCCGCGGTTGGGTTTCCGGTGGTGGCGGCTCGGCGCCGGCGTGAGTCTCGGCCTGGCCTGCGGCGTGAAGTGGTCGGGGCTGTACTTCGTGCTCGCGTTCGCGGCGCTGAGCCTGGCCTGGGACTTCACCGCGCGGCGCGCGGCTGGGGTACAGCGGCCGTGGCGGGGCACACTCGTGCGCGACGTGGCGCCGGCTGCCTGGGCGCTGCTGGCGGTACCGGTGCTGGCCTACCTGGCGACCTGGTGGGGGTGGTTCGTCTCGGAGTCCGCGATCGACCGCAACGCGGTCGGCACCAAGATCGGCGAGGACTCGGCGTTCTGGTTCGTACCGGACGCCCTGCGCGCGCTGTGGTTCTACACGGGCAACGTCTACGACTTCCACAGCAACCTGGTGACCTCGCCGGACAAGCCGCACCCGTGGGAGTCCAAGCCGTGGACCTGGCCCATGGGCCTGCGCCCGATGCTGTACTACTACGAGTCCGGTGACGGGGCGACCGGCTGCGGCCGCGCGGACTGCGTCGGCGCCGTCATGCTGGTCGGCACCCCGGCGATGTGGTGGCTGGCGGTTCCGGTGCTCGGCTTCGCGCTGTGGCGCGCGGTCGGCCGGCTGGACTGGCGGTACGCGGCGGTGCTGTGGGGCTCCACGGCCGGGTTCCTGCCCTGGATCGTCGATCTCCGACGGCAGAAGTACTTCTTCCACGCCACCCCGCTCGCCCCGTTCCTGGAGGCAGCGGTCACGCTCGTGCTCGGAGAGGTGCTCGGCAGGGCCGGGCAGGGCATCGAGCGGCGCAAGACGGGTCTGCTCGTGGTGGCGATGTACGTCGGGTTGGTGGTGGCGAACTTCGTGTGGCTGTGGCCGATCCTGGTCGGCGACTCGATCTCACCTGGCCGGTGGCAGGCCGAGCTGTGGCTGCCATCCTGGCGGTGACGGGTGCTGCACGGGAGATCCGACGAGCTCGCAGCGGTCGAGCGGATGTTCGACGACGTGCTGACCGGCCGGCTGCGCACGTTCGTCCTGTACGGCGAGGCGGGGATCGGTAAGACGCGGCTGGTGGCCGAGGCGGTGGAGTCGGCGCGGCGACAGGGCTTCGCCATCCTGCGCGGGGCGGCCGAGCCGGCCGAGCGCGGCAGGCCGTTCGGGGCCATCTCACACGTGCTGCGCTCAGCCACCGGCGGCGACCCATCCGGTGGCACGCGCCCGGCCGGCCGCACCGGCCCGGCAGACGGCGCGCTGAGCCGGCTGCTGACCGAGCTCGAACCGCCCGGCCGAGGTGACGACTGGGCGGACCCGATGCGCTACGTCGGGTTCACGCTCACCGACACGATCGCAGACCAGCTGGAGCACGCCGCCGCGGCCGGGCCGCTGCTGATCGCGCTGGAGGACCTGCACTGGGCCGACCGGCCGAGCACCGGTGTGGTCGCCGCCGTCGCCAGGCAGCTCGCGGACCGGGCGGTGGCGCTGGTCGTCACCTTGCGTGGGGGCGACGCCCCGATGCACGTCAACGAGCTGCTCGACCGGCTCACCCCGGCCAGCAGCCAGCTGCTGCTGCGCCCGCTCGATGAGGACGCGATCGCGGGTCTGGCCGGTGAGCTGGCCGGCGGCACGCCGAGCCCGCAGCTGCGCCAGCTGCTGACCAGCGCCGGCGGCAACCCTTTCTTCGCCACCGAGCTGGTCAGGGCGCTGCGTGACGAGGGCCAGCTCGCCGTGAGCGGCGGCGTCGCCGACTCGACGAGCACCGCGATCCCCGACGGCGTCCGGCAGACCGTGCTGCGCCGGCTGCGGCTGCTGCCGAAGGACACCGTCGAGGTGCTCGAGCTGGCGTCGATCCTGGGCCAGTCGTTCGCGGTGGCCGACCTGGCCCTGCTGGCCCAGCGCTCGGCGGTCGAGGTGGCCAGGGACCTGGCGCCGGCGCTGCGCTCGCACACGCTTCGCGAGTCGGGCGAGCTGCTCTCGTTCGGGCACGCGCTGACCTGGGAGGCCGTCTACCACGAGCTGCCGATGGCGGCGCGCCGGGCGGTACACCGGCAGGCGGCGTCACTGCTGGCCGACGCCGGGGGGCCGCCGATCCGGGTGGCCAGGCACTTCGTGCTCGGTGCCGACGTCGGCGACCACGAGGCGGTCAGCTGGCTGCGCCAGGCCGCCAGGGCCAGCGCGCCCGGCTCGCCGGTGGTGGCCGCCGAGCTGCTCGGGGATGCCCTCGACCTCGCCGGGCCAGAGCACCCGGATCGTGACTCGATCACCGCCGAGCTGGCGCCGCTGCTCGTGATCACCGGACGCGTCACGCAGGCCGCGACGCTGACCGACCAGGCGCTCGCCCGCCGGCTCGATCCGCGGATCGAGGCCAGGCTGCGGGTCGGCCTGACCCACGTGCTGATGCGCAGCGGCCGGGTCGACGACGCCCGCGAGCAGGTCGACCGGCTGCTGCAGCTGCTGCCGGGCCCGGCCGGCGACCTGGCCGCCGGCGCCGCCAGCTACGTCCAGCTCGCCAGCGGGGACGTCGACCTGGCCGACAGCCTGGCCAGGCGCGCGCTCGCCGCCGCCGAGCGGGCCGGCAACGACGTTGTGATCGCGACCGCGCTGATGACCCTGACCTGGACCGAGGCCGCCTCGGGCCGGATCGCCGAGGCGGTCGAGACGGGGCAGCGCGCGGTCGCCGTCACCGAGGGCAGCCGGGCGCCGTTCTCCGGTTTCCTGTTCCCGCACACGCCACTGGGCGCGGCGCTGTTGCAGGCCGACCGGCTCGCCGACGCCGACCGCGCGTTCGCCGACGGGCTCGACCGGGCCGACCGCACGTCAGCGCCGGGCAGCATCGTCTACCACCACGCCGGGATGGCCGCGACCAAGTTCGTCGCCGGCGACTGGGACGACGCGCTGTCCGAGGCCGAGGTCGCGATCGAGCTCGGCACGCCGACCGGCACCAGCTGGGCGCTGCTCCCGAGCGCGATCATCGCCAGGATCTCGGTCGCCCGCGACGACCTGAACGGCGCGGCGGCCGTGCTGGCCGAGGCCCGGTCCGGCACCGAGGCCGCGCACCGGACGATGATGACCGACTGGCTGCACAGCGCCCAGGCGGTGCAGCTCGCGGCGGCCGGGGAGCTGGGCGGCGCCATGGCCGCGGTCGAGGCCGCGTGGCGGGCCGCGCCGGGGCACGACCTGGTCGGCGGCCGGGTGCCGCTCATCGACTGCGTGCGGCTCGCGATGGCCGGCGGCCGGCCCGAGCTCGCCCGCGAGATCGCCGGACACCTCGACCAGGTCGCCGACCAGGACGCCGGCAAGCGCAGCGGCTCGCTCGGCGCCGCCGCACTGCACTGCCGGGGGCTGGCCGGCGAGGACTCCGCCCCGCTGCTCGCCGCCGTCGAGCTGCTGCGCGGCTCGTCCCGGCGCTACCAGTTGGCGATGGCGTGCGAGGACGCCGCGGCCGCTCTGGAGCCCGAGCGCACCGCAGAGGCCAAGGTGCTCTTCGCCGAGGCGCTCGCCGGCTACCGCGAGCTGCACGCCCACCGCGACGTGGCCAGGCTGGCCGCCGCGATGCGGACCAGAGGTGTGCGGGTCCCGGTGCAGCGAACCCGCACCCGAAGCGACACCGAGCTGACCCGCACCGAGC